>VOFH01000975.1_pt1 | contig 98001 bp, 100 predicted proteins | sample 5384091 | NCBI WGS metagenome assembly VOFH01 (sample SAMN12384727, study PRJNA508395) | human gut metagenome | isolation source: healthy gut G | host: Homo sapiens
AGGCTTTACGATGTAATCATCCGCACCCAGTTCCAGGCCCAGAACCTTATCATAGGTTTCGCCCTTTGCCGTCAGCATAATGATGGGGGTCTGGTTGTTCTGGCGGATCTTGCGGCAGACCCGAGATGACTCGCCAGGGGCTGGAGGGCCTTGGCCCCCAGGATGTGGACCTTGTGGTGCTGGAAAACGTGGGCAACTTGGTCTGCCCGGCAGAGTTTGACACCGGTGCGGTGAAAAACGCGATGATCCTATCCGTGCCCGAAGGGGACGATAAGCCATTGAAGTACCCCCTGATGTTTCAGGTGTGCGACGTGGTTCTTATCAACAAAATTGACGTTTTGCCGTATTTTGATTTCGATATGGACAAATGCCGGGAATATATCGCCATGCGCAACCCCAACGCAAAGGTCATCCCCATCTGCGCCAAAACCGGCGAGGGCATTGCCGAATGGACCGATTGGCTGCGGGAGCAGGTGAAAGCGTGGCAGGCATAAGGGCACAGCAAACCCGGACCGCCTGCAAAGCAATTCAAACGAAGCAGAACATGCACAGAGCAATAAAAGGAGCAAGCCATGAGCGAACCGACCGCTTTCCCACTGGACGAAAGCAAGCTGCCGTTCAAGATCCCCAAGGACACAAAGCCGCGGGAAAAAATTATGAAGCTGGGGCAGATGATCACCGACCGTGTGCCCGCCAAGCTGCGCCGCCTGACGGTGGAGGACCCCGAATATTGGGGTCTGGCCAGCATTGTGACTGACGAAATGGCCGATGTTGCCCTGAAAATGAAGGTGCGCCAGCCAATGACCCTGCCGGAACTGGAAAAAGCCACCGGCAAACCCGCCAAAGAGCTGGAGCCCCTGCTGTATCAGATGAGCTGCGTTGGCCTGTTGGAATACAACTGGGAGAACCCCCGCCGCGAAAAACAGTACATTCTGCCCATGTTTGTGCCCGGCAGCGCCGAGTTCTTTAACATGAACAAACAGCAGATTGCCGACCACCCCGAAGTGACCGCCTTTTTTGAGCGGATGACCTTTTTGCCGCTGGAACACATTACCGCCATGGTGCCCCCAGGCGGCGCAGGCATTGGCATGCACGTGATCCCGGTCGAAAAAGCCATCGAGACCGAAAACCACTCGCTGGATATCGAACACATCTCCCACTGGCTGAAAAAATACCATGGCAAGTATGCCGCCGGCCCCTGTTCCTGCCGTATGTCCCGCGCCGCCATGGGCGAAGGCTGCGGCGATGACCCGGATGACTGGTGCATCGGCGTGGGCGATATGGCGGATTATCTGGTGGAGACCAACAAGGGCCATTATGTGACCTATGACGAAGTGATGCGGATCTTGCAGAAAGCCGAGGACAACGGCTTTGTGCACCAGATCACCAACATTGACGGCGAGAACAAGATTTTTGCCATCTGCAACTGCAATGTCAACGTCTGCAACGCCCTGCGCACCAGCCAGCTGTTCAACACGCCCAACATGAGCCGCTCGGCTTACGTTGCCAAAGTGGAACCGCAAAACTGCGTTGCCTGTGGCCGCTGCGTGGAGTTCTGCCCCGCCGGTGCCGTTAAGCTGGGCCAGAAGCTGTGCACCCAAAAAACGGCCCGGTGCAGTACCCCAGGCAGGAACTGCCCGACACTGTAAAGTGGGGCCCCGAAAAATGGGCGGTGGACTACCGCGATAAAAACCGCATCAACTGCTATGATACCGGCACCGCCCCCTGCAAAACCGCCTGCCCCGCCCACATTGCGGTGCAGGGCTACCTGAAAATGGCTGCGCAGGGCCGCTACCGCGATGCACTGGCGCTGATCAAAAAGGAGAACCCCTTCCCCGCCGTGTGCGGGCGCATCTGCAACCGCCGGTGCGAGGATGCCTGCACCCGCGGCACCGTGGACCAGGCAGTGGCCATTGATGCCGTGAAAAAGTTTGTGGCCCAGCAGGACCTGAACGCCGCCCACCGCTATGTTCCGCCGGTGGTGCAGCCCTCTTTGCAGGGGCCATGGCCGCAAAAAATTGCAATCATCGGCGGCGGCCCGGCCGGGCTTTCCTGCGCGTACTTCCTTGCGCTGCAGGGCTACCGCCCGACTGTATTTGAGAAAAACGAACACCCTGGCGGCATGCTGCGGTACGGCATCCCCAGCTTTAAGCTGGAAAAAGATGTGATTGATGCGGAAATTGACATCCTGCGGGAGCTGGGTGTTACCATCCGCTGCGGTGTGGAAGTTGGCAAGGACGTTACCCTTGCCCAGCTGCGCGCCCAGGGGTACAAGGCGTTCTATCTCGCCATCGGCTGCCAGGGCGGCCGCACAGCAGGGGTTCCCGGCGAGGACGCTGCGGGCATCCAGACCGCCGTTGCGCTGCTGCGCACTGTGGGCGGGGACGAAAGCCACAAAATGACCGGCAAAACCGTGGTGATCGGCGGCGGCAATGTTGCCATTGATGCCGCCCGCGTTGCCCTGCGCTGCGGGTCCAGCGATGTAACGATGGTCTGCCTGGAACCGCGGGAAAAGATGCCCGCTTCCGCTGAAGAGATCGCCGAGGCGGAGGAAGAAGGCACTGCCATCCGCTGCGGGTACGGCCCCAAGGAATTTTTGACAAAGGACGGCCATGTGTGCGGCGTGGTGCTGAAAAGATGCACCGGCCTGTACGATGCCGAGGGCCGCTTTGCCCCCACCTATGATGAAAGCGTGACGATTACCCTGCCGTGCGACAATGTTGTGCTGAGCATTGGCCAGTGCATCCAGTGGGGCAACCTGCTGGATGGCGAAGCCGTGCAGCTTGGCCGCGGCCAGGGCGCTGTGGCCGATGCCATGACTTACCAGACTGCCCAGTCGGATATCTTTGTGGGCGGCGATGTGTACACCGGCCCGCGCTTTGCTATTGATGCGATTGCCGCAGGCAAGCAGGGCGCCATCTCCATCCACCGTTTTGTGCAGCCCAACACCAGCCTGACCATTGGCCGCAACCGCCGCGATTTTTATGAGCTGGATAAAACCAATCTGGCCCTTGACGATTATGACCGCGCACCCCGCCAGGCAGCCGGAATGGATGATGCCATCGACGCGCACCGTTCTTTCCGGGATGCCCACCTGACCCTGACCGAAGCGCAGGTGAAAACCGAAACAGCCCGCTGCCTGGGCTGCGGTGCCAGCGTGGTGGACCCCAACATGGCGCTGATCGCCATGGATTGCCCTGGCCAGGCCGGGTACAGCGTGGACGCCGGCGGCTTTTTGGGCACCACCGTGTCCGGGCACATTGTCGCCGGGCTGGACGGTCCGGCCGAGGGCATGTACTACGTGCGGCTGCATCAGAACATCCGCATTTTGTGCCGTATCGTGCGCCAGCTGCAGGAGATCGACCTGCGGCGGGTGTTCGTCAACGGCGGCTCCCAGGGCGGCGGGCTGGGGCTGGCCTGCTGTGCGCTGAACCCCGGCCTCATCAACCGCGCCGCCATCCTCTACCCGTTTTTGAGCGACTTCAAGCTCGTGTGGGACCTGGGCGCGGACGAGATCGCCTAAGAGGGCATCCGCTACTACGCCCGCTGGTTTGACGCCGACGAGCACCAGCAGGACCGCTGGTTCCGCCAGCTGGGCTATATCGACAGCAAAAACTTTGCCACCCTGGTGCAGTGCCCGGTGCTGTTTGGCACGGGACTGGAGGATGTCATCTGCCCGCCCCAGACCCAGTGCGCCGTCTACAACAATTTGCACTGCAAAAAAAAGCGGTATCTTTTCCCCGGTTACGGGCACGAGGAGATTGCAGAATTTGACGATATGCTGTTAGACTTTTTCTGTAAAGAGGAGGCTGTGCTATGACTATCACCGAACAGAAAGCCTTTTTGCAGACTTACACCGGCAAGGCGCAGGCCCCGGCACATCTGGCCCAGGATTGGGCAGACGCCGTGAAGGAACTGCATTTTGAAGCGCAGACTGCCCCAGTGGAATTTGCCAACGCTTACGGTGTGTATGAGCGGCTGACAATCACCTACGAAGGCCGCACCGTCACGGCGCGTGTCATCCACCCGGCTTCAGCGGGGCAGCATCCCCTTCTTTTGATGTACCACGATCTGAACCGCGGCGTGCGTGGCTGGCACCACATGACGCGTTTTTGGGCGCTGGGCTTTGGTACGGTGGCGCTGGAGGCCGAGCCTTACAAGGGCGATTGGCTGGCTGACCCCGCGCAGGCAGAGTTCCGCACGCGGTATAAGGACGCGCTGGCCGTGGCCAAGGCCGCGTTGACGCTGCCCTGGGTGGACGCGGAACGGGTGTATGCTTTTGGAGAGGGCTTCGGCGGCGGACTGGCACTGCTGACGGCCTGCCTGCTGCCCGAGGTGAAGCGCTGTGCGGTGCTGAATCCACTGCCCGGCGATTTTGCCGGAGCGGGCGTGGCCGGACAGGACGACCTCGACCTTGCCAATTTTGCGCCCCTTTGCCGCGCCGAGGTGCTGTTGGGCAGCTGCCTGATGGACACCTACGCGCCGCCCCAGGGGCAGGCGGCCATCTACAACCGGCTGGGCGGCCCCAAGCAGTGGAAGATGTACCCCAAGTATGTACATGAACGTGTCAACTTTTTTGAGAATCAGATGCTGTTTTTCTTCAAGAATGGCATCGCGGAGTAAGCCCTGACGCAAAACTTTATAGCGAAAAAATGCGCCGCAGTTTGTACGCTGCGGCGCTGTTTATTTCTGGTTGGCGGCGTTTTTTGCCAGCATATTGCCTACGGTACGGCGTGGGGCCAGGGCGGTGCCCAGGGCGCGGATGTTCTCCCCAGCCACAGGCGCAGGCACTTTTTTGCGGCAATTTCCATTGTCCGTGAAACTTTTTTGCGGTATACTACGGATTATAGACAGGCGGCCCGCCAGGTGGCCAGATTGGAGTGAAAGACCATGAAGGATGACAAACTCTGTATTTCCCCGGATGCCCTGATTGCCATGATCGTGACCGAAGCGCAGGACCGCGCCCTGGCCCAGATGCCCGGCCCCGAAGCGCCGCTGGGCGAGGTACAGGCATCCGATGCGTTTTTGCGCAGGATGGATGCGCTGGTCCATACTGCCAACCGCAGGGCGAATCGGCAGTATGGACGGCTGGCGATCAAGCGGTTCCTGGTTGCTTTGGCCACGGTGCTGTCGCTGTTTTCCTGCACGCTGCTGCCCGTAAAGGCCGTGCGGGAGGCGGTGGTAGAGACCCTGCTGGAATGGCACGACCAGTTTGTGACGGTCTCCTTTTCGGATGGGGATGCCTCCCCCGTGCCCGCGTTTCGTGCATCGCTGTCCTATATTCCGCAGGGGTTCACGCTGGTAGAAGCCAGCGACCCGGCCGCCACGCAGTTTTATTATGCGCAGTATGCCGACGACTCCGGCGGCTCGTTTGATGTGATCATTGCGCCGATCAACGATACGCAGGCCCAGATAAACAACGAGGATGCGGCCTATTATTCCCTGCAATTTGACGGTCACGACGCAATTTGGTGCGTTATGAATGTTGACAATTCTAACGTTCTTGTGTGGGAAAGTGACCGTTTGGCTTACTCGATGACGGGCAATTTGGATATAACGGAGCTTATCAAAATTGCCGAGGGCATTGTGCTGGATACGCTATAACCGGGAAGTTACGATTCAGGAGGAAACTTCGTGCTTGTTTTCTATCTTGCTGCGCTGGACAGCGATGACAATAAAAATAAATTTGAAACGATTTACCGCAAATACTACCGCTTTATGCTGCACACTGCCGCGGGCATTATCAAAAATCCCACGCTGGCCGAGGATGCCGTACATGAAACCTTTGTGCAGCTGCTGCGCGAGATCGACACCCTGCGCATCGACAACGAGCGGGCGCTGAAATCTTACCTTTACATCGTGACGCGGGAGCGGAGCATTGATTTTCTCCGCAAGTGGGAGCGCCGCGGCACCCGGCCCGACTACGAAAGCCTGGCCGCGGCCCTGGACCATTACGTTGAGCCGGAGGAAGTGGCGCTGACCAATCTGCAGCTGGACCGGGCCATCGCCCTGCTGGAAGAAATGCCGCTGATCTACCGCCAGACGTTGGTTTTGCGGGTGAAGGGCTACTCCATCTGCGAGATCGCCAAAATCACCGATTCCAGCGAGCCGAACGTCCGTACCCGCATCCACCGCGCACGCGCCATGCTACTGAAATCCTTTGCGGAGCAGGCGGAGTGAGGGCGTTATTTTCCTATCATTTTAAAGGAGGTTCCCGACATGAAACGGATTTGGTTTGTATCGTTTGGGTTGCTTTTGGCCGCGGTGCTGGCCGGGTGCAGCGGGCAGGTTGATTTTGCCGCGCCCGCCGCCACGGCAACACCTGCCCCGACCGCTGCACCGATTGAGAGCAGCGCCAGCCCCACGGAAACGCCCGCGCCCGCGCTGTCGCCCGCGGCGGAGGTCGGCGTGGAGTATGAGGACCTCTCCTTTTTAAGCGACGACCCGCGGCAGGTGTACGATCTGGCGTATAAGCTCCGCTATGCGCTGTACGGCATCCCGGACAATATACTCTGGCAGGATTCGACGTCGCAATTCAAACAACACTCCGACGATGGTGTTTCTGTGCGGAGAGAGGGTAATTATTTGCTGTACGAAAACCCCTATTCTGATTTTACAGACCTTATGCAGCGTGTTTTCACGGCGGATTTTATCAAAAGCCTGGGGCCGCTGTACACCGAAAAATTTGTTGATTTGAACGGTCACCTGGCGACTTCCACCGACGATGCCCTGCTATGCCCCATGATGGACGATTTGTCCCGCACCGTGATGGACAACTGCCCCGATACCTACCGCCTGGAATCCGCCACCAACGATACCGTTGCGTTTGCCCTGATTGCCCACTACGACCGAAACTGGGACACCTCCTTTACCCCGGAGGACATGGACGTTTATACCATCGAGTACCCCATCCGTCTTGTGCGCACCGCCGACGGCTGGCGGGTCGATGAGTTCCACTGCACAGATTTTGGCTACGGCGAGGCGCTGTTTGAACCGCCGCTGACAGAGCAGGATGCGCAAATTCCTACGCCGGATTTTTTGACCGAGGAACAAAAGCAGCTCTACCTGCGCGCCTACAAAATGATGTTGGTCCGCGCGGGTACTTATATTATCGATGACACGCAGTTTTTCCCCTGCGACACGCCGGACACGACCCGCACGCAGGCGGATACCGTCACCCTGGACGGCTGCGATTACACGCCCGCGCTGCATCGCTATCGGAATTGGGATTTCTTTTACGCCACGCTGCGGGACATCTTTACGAAGGGCTTTCTGGCTGACACCTATTTGTCCTCGGACGGGTTCTGCTATTTCCGCCCGGTGGATGGCGATATGTATTATCTCCTCACCGAGCGCGGCATGGCGGCCGGTTATGACTTGGCCACGACCACGATGACCTTTACGAAGCAGGAGGAAACCGATGAGAAAATTGTCATCGGGGTCACGGCGGTGTATGCCACGGACGATTCCGGCAGTCAGGCGTTCCGCCAGGCCGTGCAGGACGAGCTGATTTCCGACACAACCAGCTACACCATTACGCTGGTGCGGGAGGTGGGCGGATGGCGGTTTGCATCGTTTGATGTTCCTTACTGAATTTTTCCTGAAGCGGGGTGCTTGCTTCGCAGCTACAATATATAGTGTTATAATAGCGTTATAAATAGTTTTTCCGCCATATAAACATACGTTGTTGTTTTTGTAATCAGTACCCGTATAGGCAATACCGCATAATTCTAAGTGCCGATACGGCGAGCGAGGTGCGGCAGCTGCTAAGCCAAAAGCGCAGATAATACTTTGTGTATTATCGAGCATTTTGGCAACGCAGATGCCGTGCCGCAGCCGCCGGAGCGGTGCTTAAGCCGTTAGGCGGGAATTGTGCGGTGTTGCCTATAGTCAAATCTACCACAGGGCAGCCATCGGCATCTATAAGAATCGTTACTTTACCGTTTTTCTTCCATAACCCAAGCAAATGCCCTTGCGGTCCGTAGGTCAGCATCTTTGAAGTGACCGCCCGCGTTCCATTCCAGCGTGCAGGCTTTGCCGCGCTGGATTAAGGCGCTGTGCAGTGTACGGATGTTATCGCCTACTGCCGCCATCGTCTGATTTTTGGTATGTTCCTCGCGGTCACCAAGGCTGAGGTAAACACGCTGCGCTTGGATAGGGTGCGCCGCTTCGTATTCTGACCAGCCGGGAAACCATACGGACGGCGAAGCCGCTGCCACGCCATACAGCGCATCTGTCTGTGTTGCCGCCCACAGTGCAAACAACCCGGCCAGTGAGTAGCCACCCAAAATAGCCTTGCCATCTTCCTTTATAGAATACTGTCGGCGGATGCGCGGCACAGCCTGTTCCAGCCATGCAAGCGTGTCCCCCGCCCTGCCGCCGAAGCCCTGCTTGCCCCCACACAGGCGGCGCAGGCCAGGGCGACAAATCATCGTTCCAGTTTTCGACTTGGACAGCGGCCAGCAAAAATGGTTGTGCGGTTTGCCGATGTATAGCTTCCACTTCCCGCGCCATCCCGGCAAAATCGTGTTCGTCCGCCATTTGCAGCAGCAAGTATTCGGCGCCAGTATCACCATAGATACGGCAGCTTCTGTTTTGTATCTGTAATAACTGGTTATCCATAAAATTGATTGTATATTATCAGTCGATGGCGGCGCCTTTGGCCGCACATACGATCGTTGTCATGGAGTTGGCCTCGATCTCACAGGCAACAAGGCTGCCCTTGATGCGCAGTGTGACCGGCATGCATTGTTCCGTTCGGTTCAGCAGCACGACTGCGAATGTGCCGTCTGGATTCACGAAGGCCACTGTCTCCAGCTTGTCCGTGTAGCAGGTTGCCGCAATCCGCTTTGCTCCCGGCAATACATAATGGCTGAACTGTGCAATGTAGTAGTACGATAACTTATACTCAACTTCCTTTGTATTGGGATTGCACATGATCGGCGCATCGCAAAGATTGGAAACATGGTTCGGGCCGCCCTTTTCATCCAGCACGATGTTCCAATCAAAGAACAGATTCATACCGGCGTTAAAATTTCCAATCATATCGTGTGCGTAAATCTGCGCATTTTTTAGCTGATCTTTATCCCGAAAAGAATATTCAATGCATCCTTCCGTAAAAATCAACCGTTTATCAGGATATTGCTCGCGCACAAGGCGTACCGCATCGAAGTGGTCACCGCTGTACCAATGGAAGGCGAAACCGTCAATCATTGCATTAGTGCTTGCGGTAACACAAGTGCTTGCACATTCGAACAAACGCTCTTTGTTGTGATCCCACAGATTGATTTTGATTTTTTCCAATCCGGCTTTCTGCAATGCAGGGTACAGATGCTTTTCAAGAAATTCGCGTTCTTCCTCATGCGTGTAGCGGCAGCTATCCCATGTCTGCGTAGCATGGGGTTCATTCTGCACAGTCAAAAATTCTACCGTGATGCCACGGTTTTCATATTCCCGAATATAGCAGCAGATATAGTTTGCCCACGCATCGGCATACTCCGGCAGGAGCTTTCCGCCGTGGTTGCGGTCGTTGTTGGTTTTCATGAACGCAGGTGGAGACCACGGCGTAAGCATTACACCGATTTTATGACCGGCATACTGCTCTGCCAACCGGATATAGGGCAGAATGTATTTTTCGTCTCGTGCCAGCGAAAAGGTCTTGAATTCTTTATCCTGTGGATCCGTCACAGCAGAATAATTTCCCAGTGAGAAATCACAGCTGTCAAGATGGGTGCGAACAAAACTGTACCGCAGTCCCTCCGGCCCAAAATATCCCCGCAGAATTTTTTCTGCTGTTTCTTCCGGCATCTGCCGCAGCACCGAACCGGCAGCTTCGGTAATGGCGCCGCCGAAACCGTCAATCGTCTGATAACGAATGTCCGGGTAGAGATTCAGCAGCTGGACCTCTTGTGTATCATCGTCTGCCACAACTTGCAGCGGGGTAGTGACCTGCTTCACGACGCCGCCATCAAATAATGTGGTATGCTTATTTGCAGTCATAGGTGTATATGCAACGCCATGCAAACGAAAATTTTCTTTTGCAGCGCTGGGTGTTCCGTCTGCCGAACCGACTCCGGGGTCGAATCTCGCCATTGAATCTCTTTCATAAAACGCACCTCTTATTTTTCTGAATCCACGGTCAAACCGGTAATGACTTTTCAGAAATGTCTCTTTCCTCTGCGCCCGGTAATTTTGGCTTCACTCATTGACAGTATCTGCCACACGCATTGCCCGTTTACGTTGTGCTTTTTTTCTGTGGTGCCATAGGATACCCCCTGCGATGTATTTAATAAAATTGTACCATATTACGTCATTAAGTTCAAGTTTATCCGCTTTTATTTTCAGCCAAGCAAAAACCTTCTATCTGCGCGGCAATACCGCATAGATTGAAAGCTGCCGTTGATGCCATGCTCAAACAGCCCCACTGCCCTTTTTGTGTTGTATGTGGGGTCAAAGAAATGGGTCAAACGCAAAGAATTTGAAGCCTACATCAGCAGCAAGCTGATTATTTAAGAGAGGTAATGCCGTTGAAAATAGGGATTTCATGTGCTATAATTTCAGTATCGCGTTGGATTCCCGCTTTGGAAAGGAGTCCACTATGGGTAAAAGCCTAAAGCGGAAAAGGCATACGCCAAAGAAAGGACGGGTTATATTCCGCAAGATACTATACCAAAGATGGGGAACGGCGAGAAAAATACTGCAAGTCGCTGCCCGAAGCCAAGCAAAAGAACCCCACAACCGCCGGCTATATGCTCTGCTGTTGGAAACCGGGTTGCGCACGGGTGACTGATTGGTTTGATTGGGGCCGCCATCCATTGGGAGAAGCGTACTCTTACCGTCACAAATGAGGGGTAACCCCAAAATCGGACAACATAAAATAACGATAATAAAGGAGAATTTTGGAATATGAAATTAGGTATCGTAGCTTCAGCGGTACTTTTTATATATCTATAATTCTCCAAAAACCTCAATATATTTTCATAGATACGCTGTTTTAAGCCATCCTCCATTTCATGTAAATCCACATAAATCCATGTACTTTACTCCCAAATGGGGGTAAATACGGGGGGTAAAACACAGGGAACTCAACGCGATAAAACGCCTCGATTTTCGATCTAAAAGTGTTGTGAGCCGTTTTGGGCACATTGTTGTCTTTAATGTGCAGGACAACAAAACAGCGCCTTTAATCTGTTGCTGTATGCAATCGGATTGAGGCGCTATTTTTTATTGCTGCGTGACAACTTTGAACACTATGCTGGCAGACAGGAATGATAGCTGAACACGCATACGGATTTTTTGATATAGGAATCAGTTTCAATTCTTCAATACAGATTTCATACATCACGGGTTGCTATGCGGCATAGAAAGTAGAATCAGCACGCAACAAAATGTTGCTAAAATGCGCATTGCCTTGTATAATATGGATATAACTTATTTGAAAGGTGGGCTGGACATATGAAGTATATTTTGATGCACCGTGAAACTGTCGTTGCCGTGCTGAGCGTCAATGACATCAGCGGCACGGTATACCGTGTAGACGATGTGCTGCAACCTGCTCACCTGCCGATTGGACTATACGCCCCCGACCACAAGGAGCTTGCCAAGAATCTGAATCTTTGGTTGGCCGGACGTACCATCCCTGCCAGCCGTTCGGGATTTCACCGTGCGCTGGAGGATTTGCAGGTTCAGAAGAAGTTACAGCTGTCCGCCAGCACTTTGATGATGAAGTGCTTTGCACTAAGCCTGTCCGATCAATACTGGCTCAATCCTGCAGAACAGCCACTGGAATGGAGCAAGGTCAATTTCTATAATAATGATTTTTCGGAAGATGTCGGCAACATTCTGTTTGGGCAGATTCCGCAGCAGGACAGCATTGACCTTGCCTCCCCCTGCAACACCTCGGACGGCTGGCTGAAAAAGAAATGGAAGATTCTGAACTGCCAGCGTGTGTTGGTAAAGGGCGGTAGCGGCATGGCCCAGCAGGAGCCGTTCAACGAGGTTGTCGCTTCCCTGCTCTGCCGCAAGCTGGGCATCCCGCATGTGGAATACAGCCTGCTGTTTGAGGGGGACAAGCCCTATTCCGTTTGCCCGAATATGACAACCGACCGGCAGGACTTTGTCAGCGCCTACTATATCTTTTCGGCTTTCCCCGCGCGGACGGTGTGAGCGCCTACGACCATTTCCTCGCTTGCTGTGAAAAGCTGGGTATCCCGGATGTGCCCGAGCGGTTGCAACAGATGATGATTCTGGATTATCTGATTTGTAATCAGGATCGTCACTTCGGCAATTTTGGCGCTATCCGTGACGCAGTAACGCTGGAATGGGTCGGTTTCGCACCGATTTTTGACAGCGGCACGAGTTTTGGTTCGACCAGTACGCCTCCAAAATCGATGCACTGGCCGATGCCCCCGCCAAACCGTTCGCTGCCACACAGCAGGCACAGCTTGCCCTTGCAAGAGATGGATTGCCAGCGCTGAATCTTGCTGCGCTGGATGATTGTAAAGATGAGGTTCTTGCAATTTTTGAACAAGCGCATTTCGGGGAGCCTAACCGTGCCAACATCTTGGCTGATGCTCTGGCAGTGCGCTGTAAAATCTTGCAAGCGAAGCAATAACTTTGAAATAAAAACAGCCTTTCCCTATGCTTTCTTGGAAGCACGCGGGAAAGGCTGTTTTTGTTATAGCGCTCACACAGTCTGCAAGATTTTCTCTAAGGCATTTTTATAGGCCGTGTCCTGCTCCTTCGTTCGTTTGGAAGCCCCTTTAGGGTGCTTTCCGGCGCGAAGGAGCTTTTTGTTTTCGTGGCGGCGGAAAAGTAGACCATCAATATTTTCGGGCGTGTACTCTAAGCCGTTTTGGTTCAGCACACGGGCGCAGCGTGCCATGCACATACTGGCCAGCCCGTAGTCTTGCGTAATTACAAGGTCGCCGGGGTGTACGCGGTTCACCAGTGCAAAATCCACACTGTCGGCACCCTTGTCAAAGGTCAAGGTTTGCGCTCCGTCGCGTTGGATTTGGTGGGCTGTATCACATAGAATCAGCACAGGTACTTTGTATTTTGCGGCTGTCTGTATAGTCAGATCCACCACCGGGCAGCCATCAGCATCTATTAAAATCGTCACTTTATTGTTTTCCTTCCATAACCCAGGCAAATGCCTTCGCTGTCCGTAGGTCGGCATCCTTGAAGTGGCCGCCTGCGTTCCATTCCAGTTTGCAGTCTTTTCCGCGCTGGGTCAGGGCGCTGTGCAGGGCGCGGATGTTGTCACCTACTGATGCCATAGTCTGGTTTTTGGTGTGCTCCTCGCGATCGCCAAGGCTGAGATAAACGCGCCGGGTCTGAATAGGGTGCGCCGCTTCGTATTCCAGCCAGCCGGGAAACCACACGGACGGCGAAGCCGCCGCCGTGCCATACAGCGCGTTCGTTTGTGTTGCCGCCCACAGAGCAAACAGTCCAGCCAGTGAGTAGCCGCCTAAAATAACCTTACAATCTTCCTTTATAGAATACTGTTGGCTAATGCCCGGCACAGCCTGCTCCAGCCATGCAAGCGTATCCTCCGCCCTGCCGCCAAAACCTTGCTTGCCCCACACGGGCGGTGCAGGCCACGGAGATAAGTCATCGTTCCAGTTCTCTACTTGGACAGCGGCCAGCAAAAATAGATGCGCGGTTTGCCGACGTATAGCTTCAACTTCCCGCTCCATCCCTGCAAGGTCATGTTCATCCACCATTTGCAGCAGCAGGTATTCGGCGCTGGCAGTGCCGTAGATGCGGCAGGTTCTGTTTTGTATCTGCAATAATTGGTTATCCATAAAATCGATGATTCCTTTTCTTTGCTTTCTTTTGCATTATAATGCCTATACGCCAAAGAATCAAGATTGCGCCAGATGCACTGCCTTGAAAGTTTTTTGCCGCACTCGCATTACATCTGCACAACATCCGCACAGTACTTGTATATACGCGTATAATCGCGTATGTTACAATGAGTATGTTCAAAATAGGGTTCAGCCAAAAAGGTTGGACATTTTCACCCAGAGTCGTACCTGACTTTTTTCAGGCACGGCTCTTTTTGTTTTGGGCATTTTCTGATTTTGGGAGGTTTTGCAGATGACCGTAATACGTCCGCCTTGACGCAATGATTACTCAATAAAAAGTCGAATACGCAAAAGAACGTATTGATTGCGTATTAGCGGCCTGTGGCTATGCTGCCGACAGTACCTAATACGTCTTGATGCGTCCTTAATGCGCAATAAGGATGGTGATTGTATTGAAAAACCGCGCAGCGATCTATCAGCGGGAAGCCGCTGAAATGCTGCATAACATCTCGCTGTACCCTGGTCTGACTGAAGATCAGCTCTGCCGCTTCTTTCCCGAAAAAGAAGCGACGGCAAAGACTTTGCTTTCCCATATGCTGAAAGAGGGCCGCATCTTCAGCGCCGGGAATGACCGCTACTACGCAAATCAAGAAGCACAAAACGGCGCAGATAAAGACTTATCCCGCTGCGTTTGGGTCCTGCTCGACTTCATAGATCAGGTGGAATACCACACCGTTGGAGAATTTCCGGCAGCTATTCTCTGTTTTGCAAATGGAGAACTGTATGAAATCGTGCCTATCCCGCAGGGCAAGGAAACTATGATTTGCCAGCTGCTGCGACAGCCACAAAAAGATGCAGGCAAACGCATTGTGGTGGTCGATGATGCTGCCCAGATTGAGTTGCTGGACATTCCGCAGGTGGCCGGGTTCTGCACGGTGGCCGAAGACGGCACCGTCAGCTACTACAAAAAAGGAGGCCGCGCTTGAATCCTGACGTACTTTTGAACCGCATCCGTTTGGAGCAGCGCGGGCTCATCGATATCCACAAAAAACTGTACGAGATGGAACATCTGCTGCCCGCGCCCGACCCGATGCAGTTTGCCAATACTGCCGAGAGTGCGGCGATTCTCAGCGAGAAAAGCACGGCTCATCTACGCAATATGTTCTTTTCTGTGTCTAGCGAGCCGCCAATCTATTACTACCCCAAGGCAGCCGAGGTGCAAGGCATCCGCGTGTGGGCGGACACCAATTACTTGCGTGTGCTGCTCCCTGCGCTGCTGCCGGATAAAAAGAAGCGGGACGGCTGCAAGTTTCTTTTGCTGCCGCTTCAGGCCGCGCTGGTACAAAGCGGGTCGCTTCCCCACTTTTCCGATTGCGTGATTTGTGTGGAACATATCTACGACCGCAACCTGCCAATCAAAGCCGTGCGGGATTATGACAATCTGGAACTGAAAGCTGTCATAGATGTCATTGCTACATTCTGTCTGACAGACGATACCGGGGCGTTGTGCGATTCTTTCCAGACGACCCGGTTTGGATATTCGTCCTCTACCGTGATAACCGTTATGCCTAAAAATTGCTTCTCAGCATGGCTGAACGCCCCAGAATCGGCTGAAAATCGACCTCCACTTTTTCCGAAAATTTCGTAAAAATCAGATACCTATGCTTGATAGTGACTTTTCCGCGTTGTTGTAAGCCGATTCATACCCCAATCGGCAGCGACTTTCGCCGGAGTCAAAGAAGGCACGGTTAAATTCCGAGGTGATTTCTATTTCTTCTGCTTTTCCTGTCCTGCCCGCGCAAGACAGCCTCTATTATGAACTTTTGGCGCTCACAGCCATCTGCGGCGAGGTCCCTTGTGCGTGTGCTGACCGTCTTACCTCCAGCAAGAGTTACCGCAAAAAGGTGGTGACGAACCTGACACACGACAAGATCCTGCGCATCTTCTCCAAAGATCATCTTCGCGGCTATCGGCTCGGTATCCGTGGCAAACGTCTTTTGCGGGAACGAGCGCCAGAACGATTTCAATTCTATCTGTCAGGTCGCACCGACACCAACTCCATCAAGTCATCCCCGCCCGCCGTCTGCGGCTTCACCGTATCGCGCAAACCTATATCACGATGCTGAATGCAGGCGCGGTGATTTATCGAGATGAAAAGCCGCCTGTATTTGTGCCTGGTGGCAGCAGTCCTTGCCGCATTGAAGCGCCTGCTTTTTATGATTCCCGTGAGATGAAAGAGTTGGGCCTTGAAATGGTAAAGGTTCACGGCTCCCGTATGGTAGGCTCACTGCTGACTGCATCCCGCACATTTGCTGTATTCAACGGTATGGACGCTGTTCCGACTTTTGACACGCAAATCGAACAGCGGGGAAAAATCATGCTGCAAAATATCCGCTATACGCGGACCGGTGCAAGCCACACGCCCGACGGCATTCTGCTGTCCGATCAGTGGACGGTGATGACTACTCTACTGGAAGATGCAAAGACCTACAAGAAAGAGCACTTCCTTTTTGGCGAGGGCTACGAACATTTCTATTTCCTTACCAATGACTACCACGGCGAGATGCTTCTGTGGCTGCTCTGTCACCCGGATGTCATCGGGCAACTAAACGCCATGCTACTGCAAGAGCTGCAGCAGTCTTGCCGTAACGCTTTCATCGAGAACGATGCTCGCACAGATGCAGGCGCGCCAATTCTGTTCTGTTATCTGCCGGATCTGCCGCGCATGTTTCGCTTCCTCTCTGCCTTGGAGTTACTACAAATGAAGGGGCTATCCTCTGCTTTGATTTTCAAGCAGACGCACTGCGGCCACTCTGCGGCGACAAGGTCGAGCTGCAGACCATCGACTTTGCCGAGTTCGAGAGGAGGTTTCTGGCTTCACCATGAAACGTCCCTCAAAAGATTGCAAATTCTGTTGGCAGTCGCACTGTTGCTCTATGCCTGCGGCTACTTAACGCAGTTCATCGGCAACTATGCCGTCTGGCAGAAAAACGGCGGTATGCTGGGCAGTTCTTCCCCGCCGTTCCCCTCTTTGTCGCCGCTGGCCTGTCTTAAAGGTATTCTATGGTTTCCTACAACCTTTACTGCATAGCAGGCTGCGCAGCCGCAGTCGCCGCGATTTTCCTGTATCGAAAGCTGTTTAGTCAGGATGCCTTAACGGATTCCTAGCGCAACTTTGATTTCTCCGCAAAAGGCACTTACGGCACGTCCGGCTGGATGCAGCCGCGAGAGGTTCCTGCTGTGCTGGATATGGTTTCCGACCTATCCAAGCATACGGGCACTGTGCTGGGAATGCTCGACGGAAGGTTTCTCTGCATCCCGGAGAAGACACGCATGAATGGCAACCTTGCCGTCTACGGTGCCAGCGGCTCAATGAAAACTCGCTCGTTCTGCATGAACCGCATCCTGCAAAGCGCTGCCCGCGGCGAGTCGCTCATTATCTGTGACCCGAAATCAGAACTCTACGAAAAATCCAGCGAATATATGCGGGATTTGGGGTACACTGTGCGGGTGTTCAACCTTGTCAGCCCCGAAAACTCCGACTCGTGGAACTGCCTGAAAGAAATTGAGGGGCAGGAACTGATGGCGCAGCTTTTCGTGGATGTCATCATTAAAAACACCAACGGCACCGGGAAAAGTGACCGTTTCTGGGACTCAGGAGAAATGAATCTGCTGAAAGCACTGGTCTTGTACGTTGACCTCACTTACCCGCCAGAACAGCGGAACATCGGTGAAGTGTATAACCTCATCACGCAATGCAGCGAAAGTCAGTTGGACAGCCTGTTTGATGTCCTGCCGCTGACCCACCCCGCCAAAGCGCCGTACAGCCTGTACCAGCGGGCTTCGGATTCGGTGCGCAGTGGTGTTATCAGCGGGCTGGGCAGCCGGTTGCAGGTGTTCCAATCGGAGCTTATCAAGAAAATCACTGCCTATGACGAAATCAGCCTTGAACTGCCGGGACAACAGCCTTGTGCGTATTACCTCGTCACCAGCGATCAGGACAGTACCTTTGATTTTCTGGCATCGATGTTTCTGTCCTTTGCCTTTATCAAACTCGTGCGCTATGCCGATGCCAATTGCCCAGGTGGGCGGCTTCCTGTGCCGGTCCATGTGCTGGGCGAGGAGCTGACCGCCTGCGGTACGATTTCTGAATTATCCCGGCGCATCAGCGTTATCCGCTCCCGCAATATCTCTATGTCCTGCGTATTCCAGAATCTTGCTGGCCTGCAAAACCGCTATCCGCAGAACCAGTGGCAGGAAATTTTGGGCAACTGCGATGTGCAGCTTTTTCTCGGTTGCACAGACCAGTTGACCGCCGAGTACGTCTCCCAGCGCACCGGCATCGCCAGCGTGGCGGTGTCCAGCACTTCCAAGGCACTAAGCACCCTGCGCGTCTCCGACTATACGCCGCAGTACCGCGAAAGCAGCGGTGTCGGTAAGCGGCCGGTGCTGACACCGGATGAAGTGCTTCGCCTGCCAGTGGATGAAGCGCTGGTAATTCTGCGCGGCCACAAAGTTCTGAAAGGCCACAAGATGGACTACTCTCTGCACCCCGCTTACAAGCAGCTACGGGAGTGCAAAGCGTCCGCCCATATCCCGGAGTGGCGGAAAGCCTTACCGGAGACACCCGAAGTTTCCATTGCGGGAATATCTAAAGTATCACCCAAAGCACCACCTAAACGCCGTGGCCGTCCTGCCAAATCAAAAGCGGTGGTTGCTACCGACAAAGAGTCCATCATAACAAAACCTGAAAACGAAAAGGAGATGCCTCATGGAAATGAACAATGACATTTTCACCCCAATCTGCCGATTCCCGAACCTGTGAGTTTTGAGGATGCGCCCATTCCTATCCCTGTCGAAGAAGAAAAGCCTGCCGAGACTCCCCCGCCCCGCCGCAGACGCAAAGCAGATGCCCCGGTGCTGACCATTGAAAGCGGCGACGAAATCGAAACCGAGGATGCCCGCGAAGCCGCCGCATGGCACGAGATCCACAACGCCTACCGCACACGGCGCATCCTCTCCGCGCCGTTGGGCGGCATCGAGCAGACCGACAGCGGCAAGACGATTGCAGTCGTGGACTACAACGGCTTCCGCATTGTCATCCCCTCAAAGAAATGATGATTGCTCCCAGTGCGGCCAACAATGCCGACAGCATGGCTGTCCGCCAGATGAAACTGCTGGGCAACATGCTGGGCGCAGAAATCGACTTTGTCATCCTCGGTATCGACTCCAAGAGCCGCAGTGTGGTTGCCAGCCGCCGCGAAGCCATGATGCGCAAGCGCCAGCTTTTCTATTTCAGCCCCGATGCCAACGGCGAGTACCGTGTCCGGGAGGGGCGCGTGGTACAGGCTCGCGTCATTGCTGTTGCCGACAAGTCCATCCGCGTGGAGATTTTTGGCGTGGAGTGTTCCATCATGGCGCGGGATCTGGCATGGGATTGGATTGGTGATGCCCATGACCGTTTTTTGCTGTAGGCGACCAAATTCTTGTCCGCGTGACCGAGGTGAACAAAACCTCGCAGGAGGAATTGTCCGTCCATGCCGATGTAAAGAGCGTCACAGAGAACACCAGCCGCGAGGCCCTGAAGCGCTGCCGCGTGCAGAGTAAATACGCTGGCCGCGTCACCGATGTACATAAGGGCATCGTTTATGTGCGGCTTTCCAACGGGGTGAACGCTGTGGCTCACTCCTGCTATGACCGCCGCACGCCCGGCAAAAGGACGATGTCAGCTTTGTGGTGACGAAGCTGGACGAGGAGCACAGCATTGCGGTGGGCATCATCACCCGCATTATCCGTCAGAATCTGTAACCGATGAACCGTGGGCAGCCCCGGCGGCTGCCCATCTTCTACATGAAAAGGATTCATAAAGTGGCTGTTTTTCGCGTAGAGCGCATTAAGGACTATACCGTTATGAGCAATCATCATCTTCGCAATAAAAATCTGTCTCTGAAGGCCAAGGGCCTGCTGTCACAGATGCTTTCACTGCCGGACGACTGGGATTATACCCTCAAAGGGCTTGCCGCCATCAATAAAGAGAGCGTGGACGCTATCCGCACTGCAATTTGGGAACTGGAGGATGCCGGATATGTAGTGCGCACCCGTGTCCGGGATGAGCGCGGCTGCCTGCGGGGCTGCGATTACTATGTCTATGAGTACCCGCAAACGCTCTCGTCCGGCTCCGGCAGCAGCGCTGAATCTGTGCCGCCTATGCTGGAACCCCTTGCATCGGATTCTGCTGCACTGGGAAATCCCATGCAATTAAATAAAGAAATACAAAATAAAGAGAAACAAAATACTGATTCAATCTTATCCGAGGGCGAGTCCGTGCGGACAAAAGTCCGCGACAACATCGAACTGGACCTGCTTTGCCACAATCAGCCGGAGAGCGCCCCTGTGATGCAGGAGATCTACGAACTGGTCGTGGAAACGATCCAACTTCGCAGCCCTGTACTTCGGCTAGGGAATAACCTGTTTCCGATGGCCTTGGTGAGGGAACGCCTGTTGCAGCTGACAAGCGAGCATATCCGCTTTGTCCTTGACGGCCTGCGCAATCTGCGCACAGACGTCAAAAACCTAAAGAAATATCTTCTAACAATGCTGTTCAATGCGCCTGTCACGCTAAACGGCAGAACCATGCTGGATGTGCGAAAGTCGGTCAACAGCGGATTTCGTACGATGCTGGCGTAACGCCACAAAGATGTGAACAAATTGTAAAATTTGAAAAAAGTGGCCGAAATTTTTATATTTTTGCGTTCGAGATGACAGTAATAAGGGCAAATAGGTTTTCCCGGCCTATTTTGCAACAAATTGGAGCCTGCAAATAAAAGTCAAGCCCCAATTGAAAGAAAGGTTCAATCGGGACTTGAGTAAAAAAGGGTATAGCAAAGCTGCCGGTGAACAACATGGTTCATCAGCTGAGAGGTGTCCATGAGCAGATTACTCGGCTGTTTCGCTGTCCTCGGCAGATGCGTCCAGATTTGCTATGCATTCCTTCACCCGGGCGTAGTAGATGCTCAGGAACTTGTTGGCACCGGCTGTCATGTAGACATAATACGGCTTGCCCTCAGAGCGCTTCTTATCGAGGAACTGGTATACGGGTTCATCCTGCGGTGTCAGGCGCAGATAGATCGTCATGATCTGAAACAGCGTCTTGCGCAAATGTGGGGAACCGCGTTTCGTAGCTGCCATGCTGTTGCCGACACTCTTGCCGGAGTCATTGATGGCCGGGTCAACACCGGCAAAGCCGACGAGGGAGCTGCGGCGGGGAAAGTTGCGAATATCGCCGATCTCTGCTATAAGCTGCGCGGCCGTTGTGTCGCCCACGCCATACATGGCATGAACGGTTTCGTACTCCGGCAGTTCCCTTGCAAGACGAGTCATCTCACCGCGTACAACAGCAATCAGTTCGTTCATTGCGGTCAACTCCTTGGCAGCTGTCTGGATCAGCAGCTTTGTGTTGTTGTTTTTGGCAGTGTAATGATATGACCGAGGCTCTCAGTGTAAATGTCAGCAGCCTTGGTTAGAGAGAAATTGTATCCCATGCGCCTGCACCACTTCTGGTATCGCTCTGTGAATGCATTTTCGCTGACCGTACTGATACACTCACAGTGCCAAAAGGTCGTAACAAAGTCCACCCACTTCTCATGACCATCTGCTCTCTGAGGGCTTTTGAACAGTTCGTTGACTCCCGGGAACACCTTGTCGGTCAGTGAGATGAGATTGCTTTGCAATGCCACGCAAGACTTCATGTAGAGATTATACTGGCGGCTGAAGATTTTCAGTTGTTGTCTCAAAGCGTCCATAGGGGTATATTCGCGCAATTCAGTCCAGCGGTCAAGTGCGAATCGTGCAATTTTCAGAGCATCCTTTTGGTCATTTTTGACTTTGCGGACAGTGCCGCTTGTGCAATACCCGTGGATGGCGATGGGATTGATGACAGAAACGAATATCCCGTGGGCATGCAGTTCTCTGGCAATCGGTTCGTGGTACCGTCCGGTTGCCTCCATGACAACGCGCGTGTCTTCACCCAGTGTGAGGATTTGATACGCCAAACGCTCCAGACTGACTGCATTGTGCATGACGTCGATGGGTGTCTGGACTACCTCGCCCATAGGACGGAGAATTGCCACCGTGCTCCTGCCCTTGGAAACATCGATACCGACTGCGTTCATTTGCTGTACCTCCTGATGTTGAAATTCATGGCGACCGCTTTTACTCATTGCCTGTTCAATCTCCTGTGGTATGACACGAACGCACCGAAACGGTGGTTCAACCTGCTTAAATCGAATGCTGCGAATGAGAGAGGCGGCTGACTGACTCCCATACGGGCGTGCTGGCCCAAGGTGAAATGTGTCAGGCCATTTACTCTCACATTCTAACAGCTTCGGCTTTGAGATGGAAATAGACACGGCTGGCTGCCGTGCCTATGACCGTAACTATATTGTAGGAGGTGAAATTCGACTATGTATGAAGAAAAAAGTACGCAGATTCAAATGTTATTACTGCCCGGACTGCAAACTCCACGCCGGGTCTGAAACGAAAATAGTTCACGGTCGGCGCATGAAACCGAACACAAAATACTGCACCGGCGGCAAAAGATCATCATCTTTCGCTCTGATGACCCCAAGGTAAATGTACCGAAATGGTGTCCTAAGCGGCGTATGCCGCCCACATTGCGGATCTACCACTTCCGTTCCCCGGAAATTGAGGTGGGTGAAAGTATGCTTGCGGCCAACGGAATCTCGTTTTTCCCCACCCCAGCCGCTATGCGGTGCGGTATGAGGGAAACTCCCCTTACACGGCAATGGAATTTGCAAAGCAAATCAAAAATCATTCTTTGGCAGAGTTGCTCTCTATGCAGCTATTGCCCTATGAGATTCTGGAAATCGACGATGGCATCCGCCCTTACTGTTTCCTTGTGGAACGTCTCGGTCACGTGCGGTGCATCCGCTTCAAAAGCGATATTGCACGCGAAAACAAATATGAAGAGCCTGACGACAAAGCGATTTGATCCTATGGAATCATGCAGATATTCCATTCGCAACTACCTGTAAAAGCGTCAAATCAGGCTATCGCGGCACGTTTATTGTTTGCTTCAAGCCTATAGATGCTTTCTTTTTTTAAAAAATCTCCGTCACATCATAAAATGTGGCGGAGATTTCTATTAGCGGTTCATATCAAAAATTTCGATGCAGTGTGCAAACAATACGCACTGCTCTTGATACAAATCCTCGTCGAATATACCGTTTACTACGGAATATTTTCGCAAAAGATTTTTGTACCGGACAAACAGTTCCTCAAAAGCCGATGTACTTCCCAATTTCGCTGAGAGTAACAGTTCCATAAAAGTCATTTTACATCCCCATTTCGGCTCTCAGCTTTTTAATGCTTCTATAATAGGCAGATGCCACTCCTTTTTCTTTGAGTCCTGTTTCTTGAGCAATTTCCTTAAAGGGCTTTCCTTTTAGGGCATACTCTGTGACAACAAACCTCTCTTTGAGACTTAATTGCTGCATAGCAGCCATCAGTTTTTCATTTTGCGGCTCCATTCTGCTCCACATATCATACCCGGCGGTTCTAAATTCGGATTGTTCTGCCTCCTTTTTAGTTCGGTTTTCTCTTTTCGTTATCTCTCTGCTTTTTCTTTATGTAGGATTGGCGTTTTCGTTTTACTGCCAAAACCACATAAGCAGTAAATTGGTTTTGGCATATATCATCTTTGGATATGCCATCGTTCCTTTTTATCATTTCTGTACTCCCATCATTTTTTCTTCGATGGGAATACTGGTGGTGAACGACAACGACAAAGAATCTTGTCGAATTGAAAATTGACACGCACAATTTCTTCGGTATATGTCCACCCGTATGGGATGATGTACCGTCAGAGTTCGCATATGGCAGTGGCAATTCCATTTTGCTTTTTGTATGGAATTGCCAGAGCTATTCATTCGACAATCTCATCATGCGGTTCTCCGTATAGAAGAAAAACCTATTAGGTCATAGGCAATGTAGCATAACCGCACTTTGAGAAAAGAGGCTTCACGGCACTTTTCATTTTTTGAATTTGTTGTGTACCTTCAAATGAAAAAAAACAAGGAGAGGCTTCAAGGAAACCTCTCCTTAACTGGTATTAAGGGCTATGTCAGAATTTTTCCGGCAGAATATTACCCGCCGTTTGACATGCGAATTACGTGAATGTTTTTAGTGATCTTCTTTCGCAGCCGGCTTTTTCATTTCTTCCGGGCGAGTAGGCTGAAACATACCCCACTGCGAATCCGGCGGCCAGCCATAGCGTTCACGATGAACAACTGCCTGTGCCATTTCATGGGCAAGATGCTGTGTAAAGGTTTCTTTTGATGCCATAATTATTACCCCTTTCGTCCTTATATTTAAAATTTTTATCAATAGAATGCATTATTGCATTCCAAAGCCGAGCTTAGAAATCAATAGTGTGACCGCAACAGCCAAAATCGCAGAAGTCACTCTATATGCTATCGGTTCTCTAAAAAATAGCAATAGGCACGCCGAAAGCATAACGATTGCTAATCTTAATTTCACTTCTTTGCGTACTGCAACAAGTTCTTCCGCGTTCAAATGAAGTGCAGCTTTATTTGCTGGGGCTAATCTTAAAATTAAGATAGAAGCAGCAGCGAGACAAATTAGATTTGATACAGGATGCAATCTCTTTGCAAACTCTAGTGACACGATCATTGTAAATGTTGAACCTAAAAGGCATCCTGCTGGCGTTTTAGCATGGTATCCGCCTGTCCGCATACGAATGAAGCGGAAGACCAGCAGAAAAAGGAAAGTGCTCCTCCATCCGTCAAAAAATGCACCTACTGGAAGCAGAAGAAGAAATGTAACCATTCCCATTAGGCGGCGCATCAAACCATATTGCAGCCAAGCAATCTGGTCTGGTTCGATATAGTGCTTTTGTAAACAAAAAGCCGCTATCCTTGCCGCCAATGCTTCCATTTACGTCAACTCCTTACGCTGTTCATTTTATCAGCAGAAAATGATTACCGCCACAAAAATGTCACAAACGCGCAAAAAATATGACATAAACGCAAAATTTGAAAGATGGAGAAGCACTCAGTACAAAATCTCAGCAATCAGCCGAGTGATCAATTCCGTTTCCTCGGTTGTTGGTTTCGGAGCATTTTTGTGTCCTTGAGATCTTCTTTTTTTCTTGGTTCGAATGTACGCTGTCAAGTCCATAAGCAATTGCACTTGCTCTGGGCTTAATTCCTTAAGCGATAGGACATTACATTTCTCACCGCTTGTCAAATAATCCAACGAAACATTTAGAACGTCTGCCAGTACAGCTGCCTCCGTCAGTCGCGGAACAGCAAGATCACTTTCGTATTTCCCCAGCACTGAATCTGAAAGTCGCAGGTTCGGATCAAACCCTTTTGCACGTTCGACCACCATCTGCTGCGTAAGATTTTTGTCTTTTCGCAGTTTTAACAGGCGTGGCCCAAAATCATACAACATAAGCGTTTTACCCTCCTTGCACAATATAAATATTTTACAATTCGGCGCCGTTTTAATTGTGGAATTTGCTTGATTAAATTCCACAAACATGGTATATAAAAAGAAATCTATTGACAAAACCCGGAGGATTCGTTATTTTGAAAACATACCCCAAACAAAAGATTGGCAGTCGAGCCTATATAGGAGAGAGTATGGTCAAGATTCTTATTTGTGACGATGATCAAACATTCGCACAGTCAATGTTCAAAAGGATCCTATCATTGCCGGCCTATTCCAGCAAATCCATGAAATTGAGCTGCTTAACTGATATTGCTGAAATGAGTGCTAACACTATCACGCAATATGACATTCTATTTCTCGATATCGACCTCGGTAAAGAAAGCGGGATTGATCTTGCAAGAAAGATGCGCAAGATGAATCCGGAAGCTGTATTGATTTTCGTAACAAATTTCAGCGAATATGCCCCTGAAGGGTATGAAGTGGATGCCTTTCGCTATCTTGCCAAATCCGAGTTGGAAAAGAAGCTGCCTACATATTTTGAAGATGCACTGGCAATGTGCCGCACCCGGCAGCGAAAAGTAGAGATTCTCTGTGAGGGTGAGAGTGTGCCTATTCCGGTCCAATCTCTTGCATGGATAGAAAGCCAGGGGCGCGAACAGTATCTCCATTTGGTAGGCGGATGCCGTGAGCAGCTAATTACCCGATTAACCATGACGCAGCTTGAGGACCTGCTTGTCCCTCATGGATTTTTACGTATCCACAAGAGTTATCTTGTAAATATGGCGTATCTACAGTCTTTTCAAAGCACAAGTGCAGTTCTGACAGTCGGTCAAACGCTTCCTGTGGGGGCTCGTAGTTACCGCGACAATAAGCAAAAATTTGTAAGATGGCAGGCACAGCAACTCTGGTAGTAGTCTGGGGTAATATTCTTAGCCTTATTGGCAACGCTTTTGCGCAGGCCGTTGAAATTCTTGTATTCGATGCATGCTTCACTCGCAACGAGAATACAAAAATCGCTGGCTTTATATTTTATTATGGTGGGGCATTTCCACATTTTCAGCTATCGCGATTGGTACGAAATTCGGCTATACGTTCAAGATGCTTCAGGAAATTGCGTTCCTGTACATATTCTGTGTTTTCCTATACCAAAGCCGATGGGACCGAAGATTCTTCATCGTTGTAACCATTTATGCTGTTTTATTCTCCTACAGTCACTGGTTTGAGTCCTTTTGCCTATATGCTGGAAATTTGGACTACGAAGAATATATATGGAATGTTCCTCTATACTCCGTGCTATTCTTCGTTCGCGGGTTTATTTCCCTATTTGTTGCACTGATTATTAAAAAATATCATCATCCTCTACACGCAAGGACTCGTGCAAGCGCTTGGGTTCCCCTATCTGCTGTATTTCCTGTTTGCACACTGCTTGTGCTCAGGCAGGTATATACCCACCCGGAAGAACAACGTGTATGGCAGATTTGTCTGTTGATTCTCGATCTTGTTGATATTGCTGCATTGATTTTATTGGACTATCTTGAAGAAAACGCGGAGAATCGCGAGAAGCTGATTGCTGCCAATGAACGCGCCCACGTTCAGGACGAAAACATTCAGGCTTTGAGTCAGGCGTATGCAGGGCAAAGAAAAATGACGCACGACTTCCGAGCCAACCTTTCGACTTTATCTGAATTGTTGGAAAGTGAACGTGTTGACGATGCCAAGGAATTCCTTTCCGAGTTGAATGTGCGCCAAAGTGAGCGGATTTTGCTTGTCAACAGCCATAATGCTGCTATTGATGCGGTTCTAAACCAAAAGGGATATATTGGGAAGAAGCAAGGCATTGATATGCGGTTTCGTGTCAATGATCTCTCCGCGCTGAGGCTTCCTCGTGTAGATGTGACTATTGTGCTGGGCAATTTGATTGATAATGCCATGGAAGCTTGTGCAGGCTTGTCCGATCCAAACCGCTGGGTCAGTATTCAGATCCTTTACAGCGAGAATATGCTTTCTATTTTAATTATCAATCCCAGTAATATCGTTCAGATCAATGACGGTCATATTCCTACAACCAAACAAGACCCTTTGCTTCATGGCTTCGGCATTGGAAACGTTAAAGACATTTTAGAAAAGTATCATGCCGAGTACCTTTTCACTTATGATGACGGACGATTTATTTTTTTAGCGCAGACTGGCCTGATATAGCTGAACCATCTGCGAACACATCAATTCTCTCATAACCAATATTGCTTTTTTAATCCTCTGTGCAGAACAACTCGCACAGAGGATTTTTTGCATTCATGCACATTTTTTGCGTATACGCAGGTTTAGTGGACTTTTGTAGAAAACTGTGCTATTTTGATGCCAAGATAACGCACAAGTTACAACCGTTTCCTACTCCGTATTAGGCATCGGCGCGCAGATGCTGAAATATCGTCCGAACATCAACCCTATTAAATCCATTAGATTGGAGGCTTATTAAATGTCAATACTGAGAAAACGTATTTCTGCGATCCTGCTCTCCCTTGCAATGGTAACAGCCGTAGCGTTGCCTACATTTGCGGACGACACCCAATCATATACTCCGATGCAGATAAGTGCGGAATCTGAAGCTTTCCCGCAGGCTTACATTGAAATTGAAAACGGCACCACACTTATGGCTCGAGACGGAACGACTCATTTGAGCGGTGCCTCTGTAACCGTTTATTATGAAGAGCATTACAAGTATGACTCTCAGGGTAATTTGTTTATTACTGACAGTCGCTTACTATCTGAAGATGAAGTTAATGCCATCGGGAAAGAAAACTTTGACGAAGGTGCTCCATCCCTAACAAGAGAAGTGTCCAACACTAGAGGTAAGTTGACGATTCGCATGGATGGTTCCTATTCTACATCTGGCAATTCCCTAACGGCATTTTTTTTCCGCAATGGGCAATTGGAGTGGCACTGGATCAGATCCGTCAGCCTGTCCTTCCAGTGGTGCAGATGTAGCTGGTTTTCATTGGGGTGGAAATATTAGCACCGGTGAGACTACCGCTCGAGGTGAATATGGTGACAATTCTTCTGCAACGGTAACTCTTGCTGGTGGGACCTCTAACGAAGCGATTGCTTGGTATTTCACTGAGAAAGAGGCTTTTAAATATATCAAAAATGTCTTTTTAATCTCAATATGTCAAAAAGCAGTTTAACTGGAAACGGAAACACTACTGAGTTGTATTTCACCTATATCCATACATATCAAAGTTATAATGTTACCGGCAGTATATCCGCTAGTGGTGCAGGAATTTCGATTAGTAATGTTGCCAATCAATGGCCGCTTTCCGTTCGGCTGTATGGCATTCCCTACTAACTAAAAGACGTTATCAATTTTCATGCGCATAACAAAAGATTGTGAAGAATGCAATTATATTCTTATTCATACTGGTAGCTATCTGTATCGCCTATCGCATGTTTGTGGCATATGAGATGCATTGCACACCTGATCGCGCATTGTCGAACATATCGCAAGGTGACATTATCTACCAGTATAACTATCACCAATATGTAATTGCATTCACCTGTGATAAGGTTGGTAATATATTTTGCCATATCCTAAAGAGGACCTCCATATCTAATTTGGTTTGGTACACAATTGTAAAATCGGAAGGTCCACACAAACCGTGGCCTAATCCAGATGCTGGGCGCGATGAACAGTTACCGGTATACCTTACAATGACGCTCTTTCCATCTGCTGATGATTATCGAACAACCCAACCACTATATTTGTATTATGGAGAAATCTTTGGCGAGGCTGTCGAATCATTCACGATCAATGGCATACCTTGCTATTTAGGCACTCCCACATGGCCAGAATCAGTTACAATCGCTTTCCCATCGTCTGCAGAGGCCAAACTATTTATCCTTGTTGCTCCCGAAATTTCTTGGCCACCAAGTTATTCTATTAACGATAGGTGTTCCGGATGAAGTATTATAAAAATCTGTCCATCAATGAAAGTGATTTCTCCGTTCAAAAGCAAGGCCGCTGCATTCATCTGACAGCCACAGAATATCAACTATTCATTACGCTGCTCGACCATTCTGGGCACATCTGCTCCCGAAACTTTCTACTAGCATCTGCATGGCATATCACAGTGCCGATCCAGACGAGGACGGTCGATGTGCATATCGCAAAGCTGCGGAAGAAGCTGGATCTAGGCCCGGATGATTTGAAAACCGTAATGGGACGAGGGTATACGCTTTCTATGCAAAAAGCTGTGGAACAAGTCGTTCATTAGGAGAGTCACTTTATTCTGATCGCTGACAATGGCCTTTAATCCTCTGTGCAGGACAACTCGCACAAGGGGATTTTTGCATTCATGCACATTTTTTTGCGTATACGCAGGTTTAGTGGACTTTTGTAGAAAACTGTGCTATTTTGATGCCAAGATAACGCACAAGTTACAATCGTTTCCTACTCCGTATTAGGCATCGGCGCGCAGATGCTGAAATATCGTCCGAACATCAACTCTATTAAATCCATTAGATTGGCTTATCAAATGTCAACGATGAAGAAACGCATCCCCATGTTCCTGCTGGCCCTTGCAATGATGGTGGCTATGGCACTCCCCACTTTTGCTGCCGCTTATCGTCCCAACGCACAATTCGACCATTTGCTGAACATCAACGGCTCGACAGGGTCTGCTTACCAGGGGCGTGCATTGAACCTGATGAAAACTAAGACGATGGGAACAGATCAGGATTTCAAAATCGGAACCCGTAGTGGTTACCCCCGGATACTATATGCTTGTTAGCGCGAATGTCAATTATGCTGTAAACCGTTCTACTAACGGCGGTCGCGCGATTATTTGGCCGATTGCTACAGGTTATAACGATTCACGCCTATATGACAATGATGAATCTGTGATTCGTTTGTACACTTCTCGTGAACTCTTAACCGCCCGTGAGCCCGTTGGCGACTGGAGTACCGTTTATTTCGGTGGCAGCGGCATTTCTGTTTGGGTGCGCGCCCACTAACCTTCCGGCACAATTTCAGATTTCCCTATGATAGACATTCAAAAGGAAGTTCATACGGGATTTAATTGCCATTAGACCAGCGCAAGTGAAACACTAATGACCTGTCAAAGGCATCGTCTCAAAGCACAGTGTTACACTTGCATTGGTTTGTTTGCATTTAGCAACTTTTGTAAAGAAAGGTTTTAAGGAAACATGAAATTCATTTATAAGTTGTTGTCTTTAAGTTTGGCTATTGCTTGCCTTAGTGGATGCAGCGCGGCCAACACTGAAATTGCATCCTCGTCAGCCGCTACTGCCACAGTGACCCCTACTACCGACTCTACAGAAGTTCCCGCTTCCAACAATGTTTTTACATCTGCAGGGGACGGTTTATATGTTACCACTGACTCCGGAATCTATGAACTGCAAACAGTGTTTCCGGACTCTGCAAACATATTTTATACTGATGCCAATACAAAGGAACGCATTTTTCTATGTGCGAACCCCAATTGTACACATGCAGATGAAAGCTGCCCCAGTTACATAGCTACACCTTCAGCGATGTTTCCGCCCATGCTTTTGCGTGTTGGCGATCAGCTTTTGGTCGTCTTTACTGAAACCACCGACTCCAGTAACCCGCATGGGATGCTGATGAATATGGATGGTTCCAATCGTCGAACCGTATTTGAACTCGCATCCAATCAATATATGCAAGGCGGCTTTTGTACCTCTGGAAATGATCTCTATTTTGATCTTTACGAGATTGATGATAGCGGGAACGTCACATATCAGCTGTGGTATGTGAGCTTCGAGAATGGAACTTCTGAAAAAGTGATGGACTTGGGATCCGATAGCGACCACTATTCTTTGTGCGATGGTGTAAACAATGAACTGTGCTTTAATCATCTTTCTTCCGACGGAATCAGTTATTGCATGTATGATCCGCAAAGCAAAACAATGTCCGATCCGTTTTTTGTTGACAGTAGCTCGAGCGCGAATTCGATGATTCAATACGGATACCTCTTTGTCCTCGACGAGCAGGCGAGCTCTGTTCAAAGAATCCGTTTATCAGATAAAGAGCAAGCGAGTGCTTCTTTTACGGTAAAAGAAGGCTTCGGCGCCCCAAGTATGCGGTATCTATTTGATGGGAATTTAATGATTACCGAAGCACAAACGCTGGCAGCAGATATACCGACCGATGGCTCGTATGATATGTGTTCTTATATTCTGGATTTTGACACACGTAATTGTACAGAATTTACATTGCAAACCCCATACAATAATCGTCCGGTATATGTGTTGACAACCATTGGTGACACTTGTTATGTTGCCACAGATTATAAAACGTATACTCCTACCTCTGTCTCTGAAGACGGTACAGTTTCAAACTTCGATTATGTTGCTAACATATACGCCTTCATTACAAAGCAGGATTATATAAATTCAAATCAAAACGGTTACTTAATGGTTAAAGACGCATTCGAATAATTCTACCTATTGTTAAAGCTTCATGGGTAAATGGGGATTGTAATTATGAGCCGTACATTTACGCTTGATTCAATTCACAAGACATATATTTCGCAAATTTCCCTGTTTACATTTAAGAAAAATGCACAGCCACAAGTGAAAAAAGCCTTGTCAGGGGTATCAATTACACTAACGCCGGGGCTTTACGGATTGCTTGGGCCAAATGGGGCGGGAAAGTCTACTTTGATTCACATTATCACAGGCACACTTGCTCCTGACTCTGGCGAGGTCCTCTGGTGCGGCAAGCCTGCAATGGGTATCGCCTTCCGCCGCATTCTTGGTTATATGCCGCAGCAGCAAGGACTGTATGATAGCTACACCGGCCGCCGGTTCCTTGCCTACATGGCTGCCCTGAAAGAAATTCCTCGAAAAGCTGTTGCAGCCGAGGTAGATCGCGTAGCAGCCGCCGTAAATTTGACCGCCGAGTTGGACAAGCGTCTTTCTGCTTATTCCGGCGGCATGAAGCAACGCCTGCTGTTGGCATCCGCCCTGCTTGGGGATCCGAAGTTGCTGATTTTGGATGAACCAACAGCGGGCCTTGACCCGAAAGAGCGTGTTCGCCTGCGTGAATTGCTGGCAGATATGGCAAAGGATCGAATCATCCTTGTGGCAACGCACGTTGTTTCGGACGTGGAAACGGTGGCAACCAAGGTCATTCTGCTGCGCGCGGGCAAAATCGTGGACGCCGCGCCCGTGCCGGAGTTGATTGAAAAATACGCACCCGACCAGGGTCTTGAGGATGTCTACCTGAATGTGTTCGGTGAGGGAGACGGTAAATGAGCCTGTTTTTTGCTGAACTCCGCAAAGTTTGGGGCGGCAGAGTGTTCCCGGCTCTGTTGGCTATACTGGCGGCCTCCATTCTCCTACTGCTGTGGATGGGTACTCGCCCCACAGCCAAGCAGCCTCCTGCATCAGCCTATCGCGCAGTAGGCGCCGAGCTTTCCGATAAAACCATGGAAGAAAAGGGAGCCTATCTTCACAATAAATACACTGAGATAGAAAGCCTTGTAAAAAATCGGGCAGTATTATCGGGAACTGGCTTACGGCGGCTATGGGCTCACTCAGTATCGGCAGGACAATGCCGCCATGTTCGATGCCTATGAACAAGAGTACACGGATAAGACCTATACTCTGTTTACGGATAACTTGAACACAGAGTACCGCCTGTTCAGCCAGCTGCAAAGCGAGTATGACACCGTGGCAGCTTACAGTGACTTCTTGGAGGGTGTTCAAACCAAAGCCGCCCAACTGTCCGGCATCTCAATTTTTCAAAATGACCGTACCGGGTACGATTTAAAAACATAGAACTGACCGCGCAGGTTTATGCCGGGCTGACAGATACGCCTATAGAGTATTACCCGCAAAGCTTGTACACGGCCATCAGCTATGCATTCACGGATCTTATCCTGTTGGCGGCTATGCTGCTGCTTGCGCTGATTCTTGTACGCCAAGAGCGCGACAGCGGCTTGTTGAGTTTAATTCGCAGTCTTCCCGGTGGGCGGCTGAAAACGGCCATTGCAAAGCTGGCGGCATTTGCTGCCAGCTTATTGGTCGTTCTGATGGTGCTGTATGGGGTCAATCTCGCATACTGTTCGGCATCGTTCAGCTTGGGGCCTATGAATCGCACGATTCAAAGTGTTCCCGCATTGATGCGCTGCACAATGCAGATTACAGTTGGGCAATACCTACTTCGGTTTTTACTCGCAAAGTGGGCCGGTGCGTTTGTGATGGGGCTGTGGGTTATGCTGGCTGCCCTTATCGCCAAACGCGCTGCCGCCGGGTGGGTTGGCGCCTTGGCCCTGCCTTTGGCAATGTATGGTATCCGTACCGCGATTCCTGCCACGAGCCATTTGAATGTCATAAGTATGCCAATATGGTAAGCCTGCTGCAGACCAACGAGCTGCTGGGAAACTACCGGAATCTTTTCTGGTTTGGTAATCCTGTCAGCCTGCCGTTGGTCGAATGGTTGACGGCAGCCGTTTTTGGCGGCAGCTTGTTTGTGGCATTCTGTACGGTATTTGCCAAGGCACAGCTACTGCCGGCTGCCAAGCACAGCTTTGCACTTCCGTTTTCCCGCAAAACGCGTGCGACCTCTGTTACCCATGAAGAGGGCAGGAAGTTATTGCTGATGAATGGAGCCGCAGTATTCTTGGCAGCGTTTCTGGTGTTTGGAATCTATCAGGGCGTGACGGCGGAGAGCTACATAGACGCGGACGAAATTTACTATGCCTATTATATGAAGCACATTTCCGGCCCGTGGAGCGAAGAAAGCCGCGACTGGATACGAAATCAGCGTAACGAGTTTATTCCCATGCTGGAGACACAGAAGCGTGTCAACAGCGGCGAATTGAGCAGTGATGCGTTGCTGGCCTACAGTTCACTGCAGCAGAAATATTCTGTCTATCAGCGTGTAGTGCAGTCCAACATCAATTACTATCTGAAAGGAATGCATGAAATGAAACCGGATATAAAAAGCTGTTAACGGCACCGGCGATTTACTTCTTGCCCATGCTTCAGCGGCCTGTTCGCCATGGAACGCAAAGGCGGCATGGATGAATTCTGGCCTGCACACCATTGGGCCGCAAATACACTGTAAAGGCAAACACCGCCGTGGCAGCGGGCTGCCGCGGATTTGCTGATTTTCTGGTTAATCTGTCGTTTCGCGGCCTGCCTCTGCATGAGTGATGCGTTGCTGGCCTTCACCGACGACCACAGAATATCAACTATTCATTACGCTGCTCGACCATTCTGGGCACATCTGCTCCCGAAACTTTCTTCTGGCATCTGCATGGAATATCACCGTGCCGATTCAGACGCGAACGGTTGATGTGCATATCGCAAAGCTGCGGAAGAAACCACCGTGATTGAGCGTGCGATTGACGGGTTCTAATAATAGCTTGGTCCTTGCACAACTTACCAATGCCCTTGTAAACAAAACCAAAATCCGCATCGATATTGCCGACATGTGCGATTTCGATGCGGATTTTTTCTTTTTCTTTGCAAATTGTGCGTCAAAATCATTGATTTCTCTCTGTTTAGTAATTGAAAGAATTCTTTCGACAAACTAAAACAGGGAGTATTTTTATGCCATTCAAAAGACAGAAATCCAATGTATCCCCGCATTATCACGACACACGGACGCTTTTGCGGAAGTACCGGGATGTCATGTGGAATTTGGAAGTATCAGATCTCGATTTGCAAGAGGAATTCAAGGCCGAATATGGGCTGTCCACGGACGCACTGTTTGTTGACAGCGAGGTCAACAAGGGCGGCAACCGGCTGGAAAGCTATGCCCGCGCCTTGGAACGCAGCAAAAAAATGATGCAGATCATCGACACCGCGATTGACCTGATGCGCCGCAAACACAAAAAGGGCGAGTTTTATTACTGGATTTTGTACTATGCCTATCTCTCCCCGCAGCAGTGCGAGAATGCGGGTGCAATTTTGCAGTTGCTCGAAACCAAGGGTATCTCCATTTCTCTGCGCACCTACTATGTTCACCGGGATGAAGCTATTGAGGTTCTCAGTTCGATTTTGTGGGGCTACACTTCCCGGGACTGCGAGAAAATCACCAATTTGCTGACACCCGATTGACCAACACAACCTTCGCAATAAATCTGCGTTGCAAAGCTGTGCCGACGACTTTATTCTGTATAGAACAGAAAACGCCCGCGCTTGTCAGGCGCGGGCGTTATAAAAAGGAGAAACCGCGATTTTGCTTTACGCAAAACGCAGAATGAGAAGGGGGTATCAGGTTTTTATCAGCAGTATTTCTCAATTACTTTCTGCATAGCATCCCAGTTTTCTTCCATGCCGGAGGTCAGCTTGAACTGGGTGCGGGCGCGGTTAAGGTTCTGCTGTTCATAGTTAATGTGGAAGTAGTGGTCTCCCTCGAGATAATCGGAGAGGAAGCGCATGCCGCATTCCATTGTCATCAGCTTGGCGCCCCAGGGCAGGGTCTGTTTCTCTAAAGGCGTGAACGCCTCCCCTGCTGCCTGCAAGAAGCCCTTGGTGTAAATTTCAAACAGTTCCATGCTAAAATTCACTTTCGAGAGGTCAGCTTCATCCTCGGCGCAATGGTTGGCACCGAAGCGGATGGAATCGCCGAAGTCATTGGCGGCAAGGCCCGGCATGACGGTGTCAAGGTCGATGACGCAAAGGCCCTCCCCCGTCGTTTTGTCGAGCAGGATATTGTTCAGCTTGGTATCGTTGTGGGTGACGCGCAGCGGTAGCTTGCCCGCCGCCAGCAGATCCACCATCACATGATAATCAGCTTCGCGGGCGCAGACAAACTCGATCTCGCGCCGCACCTGGGCGGCGCGGCCCATGCGGTCCTCGGCTACAGCGCGCTGGAAATCAGCGAAGCGCTTGGGTGTGTCGTGGAAGTGTGGGATCGTCTCATGGAGGGTGTGGGCCGGATAAGCGGCAAGCTGATGCTGGAAATTGCCGAACGCAACGGCGCTTTGGTAAAAATCCTCGGCAGATTGCACCTGCTGCAAGCAGACGGTGTTCTCCACAAAATCATAGACACGCCAGCAGCTGCCATCGGCGGCTTGGTAATAAGTCTTTTCTGCCGCAGTAGGCACTACATGGAGCGTGGCACGCGCAGGGTCAGCCCCGCGCTGTTTAGCTTTTTCACGCAGAAAATCCGTTACGCCGCAGATATTTTCCATCAAGCCGGCGGGGTCCTTGAAGGTATCGGTGTTGATCTTTTGCAGGATGTAGCGCTTTGCGCCCTGCGCAGACGTTACCGTGAGGGCATACGTCTGGTTGATATGCCCCTCGCCATAGGGAACCGGCTCGGACACCGAACCGTTCCACCGCCAGGCGGCTAAAATCTCATTCATCATAAAATATCCTCTCAGTTTTTGTTTATGCCGCGATGCTGTACAGCACGACACCGGCCATGGCAGCCCCCGCCATGACCTTGATGGGACTGGGCTTCCACTTACGCAGAATAAAGAAGCCCACAAGGAAAACAGCCAGGGCAATCAGATCCATGCTGCCCAAATCAGCCGGGAAAGTGCGCTGCCCGTACAGGGCCATGCACAACAGGGAGATGCCGGCGGAAGCGATCATGGCAATAACAGCAGGCCGCAGCCCGGTCAGGATGCCCTGCATAACGCTTAGACCTCGGAAACGGTAATACACGTAGGCCAGCGTCATGACGATGACGCAGGACGGGAAAATACAGCCGATCGTGGCAATCAGTGCCCCCGGCAGACCCGCCACCTGAATACCAACAAACGTAGCAGCGTTTACGGCGATGGGGCCGGGGGTCATTTCGGCAATGGCCATAATGTCCGCGAAGCCCGTCATCGTCAGCCAGGGGTGAATATCCACGACTTGGTTTTGAATCAGGGGCATGGCCGCATAGCCGCCGCCGATGCTGAACAGGCCGATTTGGAAAAAGCTCCAGAACAGTTCCAGGTAGATCATTTGTCGTCCTCCCGCTTTTGCAGATACAGAGTATCCAGTGCGCCGATGACACCGCAGACCAAAATAATTAAAATGATATTCACCGAGAAGAAACGGGTCGCCAAAAAAGCCGCCAGCATGACCGCGATGGGCAGCCAGCGCTTCTTTTTCAGGATGGGCCACGCCATATTGATGACCACATCAAAGACAACCGCCGCCACACCGGCCAGCATACCGGCCATCGCCATACTCACATACTTGTTGGAGCGGAACGCCTGATAAAACGCGGAGATAATGGAAATGATGATAAGCGGCGGCAAGGCTGCCCCCACCACGGTAATCAGCGCACCGGGGATGCCTGCCACATGGTAGCCCACCAGAATCGAGGCATTGATGGCAATAGAGCCGGGGCTGGATTGGGCAATCGCCGTCAGGTCCAGCATTTCTTCTTCCTCGATCCAGCGCAGTTCTTTCACGAAGCGCTCGCGCATCAGGGGGATAATGACGAAGCCGCCGCCGAAGGTGCAGGCGCTCAACTTAAAGGTAGAGAGAAACAGCTGCCAGTATTTATTTTTCTTGTCCAATAGAATCTGTCTCCTTTTCAGCGGTACATTTGAACGGCGCGGACCATCTCGCACAGGCGCGGTTCCGCATAGGCAAAAAACTTTTGCAGGGCTTTGCAGTAGTAACTGCGCTGCGCAGTGTCGGTAGCATTGCGGTCGCGCTTGCAGCCGCCGCGGCACAGGCGGATCCATCTGCACTGCCGGCACTCTGCGGGGATCTGCCAGCCGTCTGTGATAAATGTCTGCATTTTCTTGCCGGTAAGCAGCGATTGCAGGGTGTCGTTTTGCACAGTTCCAAGTTTATAGGCATCCAGGCAGAAGAAGTCGCACGGGTACACGGCACCGCTACCCTCCACAACCATATAGGCACCGCAAGTACCGGTCGTGGAGCAGGTCCCCGCAGGGCTGCCCATAAGCAGATGAATATAATCCTCAAACAAACGGATGCTGATATAGGTGCTGGTTTTCCAGTCCCGATACCAGGCATCAAACATGGCACACAGGAACTGCGCGTACAGCTCCGGTGTTAAGGAGTAGTTCTGCTGCCCTTGCGGCGTATCCAACGGGTCCAGACAGGGAATGAACTGCAAATAGCGCACCCCCGTGGCTTTCATGGATTTATACACGCGCTCCGCCTTTTTGGCCAGCCGCTTGGTGACGACACACAAAGGTTGCACTCCACGCCGCAGCGGCGCAGCAGTTTGATCGTCTGCGTGATTTTATCCCATGTCCCGTTCCCCTGTGCGTCCGGGCGCAGGGCATCATGGACATCCGGGGTGCCATCCAAGCTGATGCCCACGAGAAAATGGTCTTTGCTGAAAAATTCAGCCCATTCCTCGGTAATGGCAAGGCCGTTTGTCTGGATGGCGTACTGTACGGTGACGCGCTTCTGGTTGTACTTTCGCACCGTCTGCGTAAAGAAGCGGAAAAAATCCAGCCCGGCCAGGGTTGGCTCCCCGCCCTGAAAGGCAAACGAAACAAAGCCGCCCTGCTCAATTTCCACAAAGCAGCGCTGAATCAGCGTCTCGGCAGTCGCCCGCGTCATCATGCAGTCTTCGGGGTTCACGCGGTTTTGCTGCTCATCCCGGTAAAAGCAATATTGGCAGCGCATGTTGCAGTAGCCTGCGGCTGGTTTTATCAGGAATTGAAGCTGCTTCATAGCACCTCGGTATGCTGCAATACGGTCACGGGTGTTTTGCCCACAAGCAGGCTGTGGCCGTCGGTGTAGCCCTCTTCGCGGTTTTTCAGTGCGTTGATGAGAAGTTCGCGCAGCTCGGCTACGCGCGCTGGGTGTTCGTCCAGCACATTCTTGTTCTCGTGCGGGTCGTTGCGCAAATCAAAGTACAGCTCCCGCCCGGTCTGGGAGTACCAGATGTATTTTATCCTCTTTTGTCAGGATGAAATGCATGGAATCCTCGCCAAGCGTATGCTCGCCGTGCAGATATTCACGCTCAACAGGGTGCAGCAGGCTCGTGCCGTCCACGGTTTCGGGGATCGGTGTGCCCGCTAGTTCCAGCAGCGTGGGCATAACATCCCGCAGCTCGGCCAAATCGGTGCGGACCGTGCCGTGCTTGCCGACATAACGCTCCGGCCCGGAGATAAACAGCGGCACATGGATGCTGCCCTGAAACGGCTTGGCTTTTTGGAACATCAGGTGGTCACCCAGCATCTCGCCGTGGTCGGAGACAAACAGAATAATCGTATTGTCCATAATCTGTTCCTCCACCAACGCGGAGACTAAGCGCCCGATTTGGTGATCCATGTGGGTAATCGCCGCATAGTAGCCCGCCCGCAGCTGCTGGATGTAGCTCTCATCCGAGGGTGCCGTCTGGGCATGGTAGCTGTGGCCGTCGCGCTCCCAGCGGACGCAGTCGTTCCAGTCGCCGCGCCAAGGCTCGGCCAGCGGCTTATCTTTGTACAAATTCAGGTAGTATTCCGGGGCATCCAGCGGCGGGTGCGGCCGCACAAAGCTGGCCATCAAAAAGAACGGCTTCGAGCGGTCACGGCGGCGCAGGAAATCCCGGCACTCGCTGGCGACCCAGTTGGTAGGATGGTACTTTTCCTCGTAGATCCAGGGGCGCACGACCCAGCTGTTGCAGTCAAGGCCGGTGTCCACGGGGTCGGCATCCACGCCAAGCTGCTGTTTGAGCCACCAATAATAATCATCGGCCACGCGCTGGTCCTCATAACTGGGCGTGGTGGGGCGGCGGTAGGCATGGAGATAGCCGTCATGCAGTCGCACATCGTTAAAGCCCAGGTTGTTGCGCAGCGGATGGACGTGCATTTTGCCGACGCACTGGGTATAGTAGCCCGCCTTGCTCAGTTCCCCGGCCAGCGTGTGGGGGTACTCCCACGGGATCAAATCTTCGTAGCCAACGCGGCCCGTGTGCTCCTGGGACATGCCGGTATACAGCGTGGCGCGGGCGGGAACGCAGGTCGGGCAGGCGGAATAGGCGTTTTCATAGCGCACACCCTCGGCGGCCAGGGCATCCAAAAACGGCGTTTTCACATCCGGATGCCCGGCAATACCCAGGCAGTCACCGCGCATCTGGTCTGCCATAAGCAGGATAATATTGGGACGTTTATCCATAATAAACCCCTTATCATTGTTTTTGCAGGTAAAGGCGTGCCGCACAAACACGGCACGCCTTTGTCTGTTTTACAGATTATACCACTTGATCTCGTTCGCGTCCATGTGCAGGTCGAAGCTGCTGCCATCGCCGGTATAAACGGTGGTATCCTGCGGCTCGTAGGTGTTGTTTACCACGCAATACTTGCCGTTCTTGACGTAGGCATGTACTTCGACATTGTAGTTCGTGCTGAACCACTTGTGCAGGTCGGCCTCATCGTGGGCAGCCCACAGAATAGCGCGGTACAGCACGCGGTTGTTCACAAAGCTGTAGGGCAGGCCGCTGATGTACACGCCGCGGCCCTTGCCATACTCGTGCGCGGCCATCTGCACTTCCTTGTCGCGCTGAATCAGAATCTCGGTGCCTTCCAGCGCAAAGATGCTCTTCTTCCCCTCGCCGAAGTCCACGTCATAGTCGGGGCAGTCGGTCAGAATAAAGTGGTCACGGTGCTCGTCCCAGTTGTACTTGTCGTAGTTAAGCGTGAAGCCGGTTTCTTTCTCCACGCCGAGCGGTGCGGACAGCTGCAAATAGCGCCCCTGATACTGGTGACCACCCGGCTCGCCAACGCCAATCAGGCCGCCGCCGCGGTGGACAAAGCCCTTGACAGCGGAAGAGATAGCCGGGTCCTCCCAGACCTTACCGCCGGTGTGGGCGGTGTCGCCATCGCCCACGTTGATCAACACGTCAATGCCGTCCAGCACATTCGGGTCGGTCTTGATGTCGTCAAAGCTGATGAACTTCACATCAAACGGTGCACCGGACAGAGCCTCGATAACGCCGGCATAGCTGTAATTCTGTTTCTGGTACAGCGCATGGTGGACCATGTGGCAGCCCCACGCGCGCTGCTGCCCCCAGCTGTTCAGCACGGCCACGGTCTTGACGCAGTAGGGCGTGGTACCCTTGATGTTCTCGTACAGTTCGCGGAACTCGTTGCAGACGCTCTCAACATAGTCGAGGAACTCCGGGAACTCGCAGGCCAGCTTTAAGTAGCCGCCGTAGCCGATGCGGTCGATGGGCTTGCGCAGAATGGCGCGGCGAGCCGTGACCCAGTTCTCCTTGGCCTCGCGCACAGGGTCGCCGCCCTCGTGGAAGGTATCGGGGAAGAAGTAGGGCAGGAAGCGTCCCTCGGTGTACTTGACGCCGGGGATGTCGGAAATCAGGCGCAGGGTGCTGCCGTTGCCGACGCTGCCGACGATGGCATCGACGCCGGATTTCTGAAATTCCGGCATGAACGGCTCACAGCCGATCCAATGGTCGCCCAAGAACATCATGGCTTCCTTGCCGTATTCGTGGACGATGTCGGTCATTTCTTTCATCAGACCGGCCACCTCACGGCGCTGGAACGCCTGAAAGTCCTTGTATTCCTTGCTGGGTACGCGGTACTGGTTGTTGTAGTAGCCTTGGTCGATGATGAACTCCGGGCGGAACTTGTAGCCGACTTCTTTCTCGAACTGCTCCAAAATGTAGGGGCAGACGGAAGCAGAGTAGCCGTACCAGTCAACATACTTCTCGCGGCGCAGCTCGTCAAACACCAGCGTGAACAGGTGGAAGAAGGTCGTAAAGCGCACAACGTTGACATAGGGGTGGCTTTCCAGATACTCGCGCAGACGGCGCAGGGTGTAGGCGTGGGTCTTGGGCTGGCGCACATCGAACGGGATCTGGTGTTCGACATCCTTCCAGTCATTGATGACCGAGTTGTACATGTGGACGGGGTCCCAGATCAGGTACGCCAAAAAGCTGACCGTGTACTCGTGGTAGGCGGCGGGGGCGTCGATGACAACGCTCTCGCGTTCGGCGTCATACTTCCATGCGGCGGTATCCAGCGGCTCGCCTGTCGTGCGGTCGATTACCTCCCACCAGCGGGCGATGTCGTCGTGATCGTTGACCTTCATCAATTCGCGGCTGATTCCGGTCATCAAGGGGATGGTCAGAGCGCCCTCTGTTGCCGTATAGAACGGCGTCATAATGTAGCACTGCTGGGTTTCATCAGGGTTAGCTTTGGCCCATGCGTTGTCCTTGCGGGTAGTGTAATAGGTGGCGTAAATCTTTGCGCCGGTGTCCTTTAGCTCCTGCGGGAACTCAGTGCCATCGCAGTCGCGGATGGCATCCGCGCCCCAGCGCTTCAACAGGTCGAGGGTTTCAGACACTGCGTCCGTATCAGTGGGAATCGTCACGCGGCCCATTTTTTCTTACATCATTCATATAAGGATTCTCCTTGAAACGTAATATTTTGAATGGAGGAAAGTCAAATCAGCCCTTAACGCCGCCACTGGTAGCACCGACAATAATCTTTTCAGACAGGAAAAGATACAGCAGGAAAGTAGGCATGAACACAATGATAACTGCGGCAAACATAGCACCGTACTGGCCGGAATATTTCATTGCGTTGACAATCTGCAACAAACCGACACCAACAGGGGTCATAGAATCACTGGTAGTGAAAATCAACGCCATGAAGAACTCGTTCCACACAGACATAAAGTTGAAAATCGTAACCGTAATAATGGCGGGCTGAACCAGCGGCAGCATAATCTGCCAGAACGTCCGAGAATGGCTGCATCCGTCAATGTAGGCCGCCTCCTCATAAGACCGGGACAGTGAGGAGAAGAAATCCAGTAGGTAAATCGTGGTATACGGTACGCGCAGCATAATGTACAGCACAACCAACAGCACGCGCCCCTTGATGCCCCACTGCACAGCCAAAGAGTAGAGAGGCATGATGATCATAATGGTGGGAACACTCATGGCAATGACCAAGCCGATACGGATGGCCTTACCGCCGACAAACTTCCAGCGAGAAAGCACATAAGCACCGGGCGCGGAAATAAGCAATACGCCCACACAGGAAACAATGGCATAAACCAAGCTGTTGAAGAAATACAGCGATACATTTTGGGTGTTCCAAGCTGTGACGTAGTTATCCCACTTCAGGCCATTGGAAAAGTCCATAACACGGCCCGTCAGAATTTCCTTTGTTGAGGAAAGGCTGGCGCAGACAATCCAGAACAGGATGGCAGCCGTAAGCGCGACCCACGCGCAAATAATGATATAACCGGGCAGAAGCTGAAGCTCTTTCTTCCAGTTGATTCTATCGTGATATTTTCCCATAACTGCTCTCCTACCTTAATACTCCAGATCCGAGTCTTTCAAGATCAGGTTGGTGATAACGTACACAGCAATGATAATCAAAGTCAGCACAACGCCAATCGCTGCGCCTGCACCAGCATCGCGCTCGACAACGCCCTTGCCGCCAAACACCGTATCGTACAGGTACACAACGGGCACAATGGTGGCCGTTTCCGTGTTGATGGGGGAGAACATCTTCGTCCACAGGAAGAATGTGGTAGCATTGATGCTCCAGAAAGTAACGCAGGTACGGATGACGCCTTTCAGCAGGGGCAGCGTAATCTGGAAGAAGCGGTCAAAGATATTCGCGCCGTCGATAGTGGCAGCTTCGTACAAATCCTGCGGGATACCTTCGATGCCGCTGATGAAAATCAGCATATAGTAACCAACACTGCCAAAAATGAAAGCAATCATCATAGCCCAGAAAATCAGGTCCGTACCCAGCCAGCGGACATTCTCGCCGCCGAATGCTTTGACGATCTGGTTCAGCAGACCATAATCATAGTTGAACACATACTGAATCCACATGGTGGCCAGTGCCACGGCGCTGATGATATTGGGCATATAAATGGCGGCCTTGAAGAATTTTGCGCCGCGGATGCCACTGGTCAAAATCACGGCCATCAACATGGACAGGCACATGGTAATGATGCCGCCTACCAGCCAAATCATCACCATGTTTTTTATGGAACTGATAAAACCGGCATTGCGCAGGATTTTGAAATAGTTTTGCAGCCCATAGAAGCTCCATGTGCTTGTAGATGCCGTAAGGCTCTCTACCTTAAAGAAACTCATGATAACTGTCCGAACGACCGGATAGACATACATGAACAACAGGCAAAGAACGGTGGGCAGAATGAATAGGAAAATCATTGTCTTGTTCTTTTTCATACTGGTAATACCTCAAAAATGAAATGTCATAAGCAAAGGCGGCCCCCATTCAGGTGCCGCCTCTGTTCAGATTGAGGGAATCCTGAATAAATCCATTACAGCCGCACCGCTAGACGGCGTACCGTGATTTATTATAGGATTAGCCGCACAGGGTATCAAGTAAGCGCAGTAGTCAGCGCCGGTTGCGTACTTGCCTTCGAACAGCTCAATCATGGAACTCTTGATGGAGGACCAGCCGTCCAGCGTGTTCAGAGAACCGCACCAGCTCATCGGGGTGGTGGTGTTCTTCAGCGTCTCAACAGAGCCGGCCAGGACAGACTCTTTCAGGCGGGTGTCAGCGGGAATCTGGCCGCCGTTGTCAACCAGTTCCTGACCGCAAGTGCCGGTAACGATGGTCATAATGAAGTCAAATGCAGCCTGCGGGTTCTCGCAGTTAGAGGAGATGGCCAGAGAGTTTGCACCGGCGTAAGCAGAAGCATCAACATTGCCCTCGACTTCGGGATAGTTGAAGAAGCCCCAGTTTACAGGCTCACCAACCGCAGCGTCAACCTCAGAAGTGACATAGTTTGCGCAAACAACCATAGCAGCCGTGCCAAGGCCAACCTTGGTCTGGCTGGCGGGGTAGGCATCAGGTGCGCCTTCGGCCAGATAACCAGCGTTCACGAAATCAATGATTTCCTGCGCAGCCGCCACAGCAGCTTCATTATCAGCCCAGCCGCCGTTCTTGCCCAGTTCAGCAATGGCGTCCTCACCCAGATGACGAACCAGATGGTTGTAGAAGTTGAAGTTTGCGTAAGCACCGTCCAGCGCCAGCGGCTCATAGCCGTTGTCTTTCAGGGTCTGGCAGACAGTCAGGAACTCATCCCAAGTCTTGGGGGTGTCGGTAATGCCACAGGCATCGAAAGCGTCCTTGTTGTAGAAGATACCGCCAATCTGGGGCTGCTCTACGATGGAGTTCAGGTAGCCAGCCCATTCTTTGGACTGATCGTTAAAGCAAGCGTAGCTGAAGTCATCATAACCGACAGCGTCTGCCATCTCGGTCAGGTCGTAGGTGTAGGGAGCGTAAGCGTGGCCGATACGGTTGTAATCATCCTCGAAGATGTCCAGTTTTTCGCCAGATTCCAGCGCGGCAGAAATCAGGGTGTTGACATCGCGGCCTTTCCACTCGATGTTGACGTGTGCGCCAGTTTCAGCCTCGAAAGCGTCAGCGGCGGCCTGAATTGCATTTGCCTGAACCTCACCGGCAGACCACATAGACCACATAGTCAACTCAACGCCCTCGTACTTTTTACCGTTGGTGGACGTAGACTCGGCAGCCGTAGACTCTGCGGGAGCAGTAGAAGCAGCTTCCGAACTCTGGGCGTTGCCGCCACAAGCAGCCAGCGAAGCTGCCATAGCAGAAGCCATCAAAAGTGCAACGATCTTCTTCATTTGTGTTTTCCTCCTAAGTGTAATTTCTATGTCGGGATTTCATCCCTTTCGCGGTGACTTAAGTGTAGTGCTTTTCACATCATTTATCAATTATTATATTGCTCATCATTTTAGCAATATTGTTATTCACCGTTTTTTCGGCACAACGTCCGACTTTCGCGTCTGAAAATTGTGCACTTTACACGTTTGTATTTCGAAACAAAGCAACATATTGATAAAATCGCCCAAAAAATTCGTTGCATTTTTCGGACGTGTGCCATATAATAGAATTATGACAATATATCAAAAAGTTCGGAGGCCTCGCCATGAGCCACATCAACTATGCTTTCAACCCGGAGGATGACGCACTCCCCCGCGACAAGATGAAGCTGCGCAATATAGCCTCTACAAAATACAGCGGCGATTGGCCCTCCATCCCACATTCCCATAGCTACGCAGAGCTATTTTATATTGTCGATGGCGAGGGGCAGTTTCAGATCAATGACAAGCTGTTCCCCGTGCAGGCGCACCAGCTGGTCGTGGTCAATCCCAACGTCATCCACACCGAAGTCAGCTTTGAATCACACCCGTTGGAATATATTGTGCTTGGCATCGAAGGGCTGGAATTTACGATTTCCGATGCCGCCGAGGGCAGCTTTTGCATTTATACCTTTAAAGAGGATAACGATGTGCTGGTCTGTATGCGCAAGATCCTGCGGGAAATGCAGAACCGAGAGTCGAGTTTCCAGATACTTTGCCAGGCCTACATGGATATTATCGTTGTACAGCTGATGCGCAACGCCAGTGTTTCGGCTGTGCCGATTCATTCCCGTCTGCCTGCTAACCGTCAGTGTGCAACGGTAAAGCGCTACATTGACCACCATTATAAGGAAAATATCACGCTGGACCAGCTTGCAGAAAAGGTCAGTATCACCAAATATTATATGGTACACGCCTTTAAGCGCGAATACGGTGTTTCGCCCATCAATTATATCATCAACTGCCGCATAAAAGAAGGAAAGCGTCTCCTGGCCGAGACGGACCTTTCCCTCTCACAGATTGCAACTATTCTGGGCTTTTCTTCTTCCAGCTACTTCTCCCAAACTTTCCGCAACTCGGAGGGAACCTCGCCAACAGAGTATAGGAAAGCAAACCAGGTGAAATTTTAACATTTGTTTTCGTTTAATAGGTTTTCCCTTTATGGCCGAAATTTCACAAAAGACTGCCATCGGGTCTGCGCCAATACCATTTTGTATCAGTTGAAACCGGAAATGATGGTGCCCAATGTTATCTGCGCTGCCAATATAGTCAATCACTTCCCCGCCGTTACCGCTTCACCTGCGGTAACGGCAGTTTGCGTTATATGGGAATATCTATATTACTGTCTTGCCTCTCCAAGTATCAACCGCACAAGGAATTTTGTACAGGAACTGGTTTTGTGATAAAAATAGGGCTGCCGTCTCATGACAGCTCTATTTTCATTTCTACGTTTGAATATCTTTTGTTGCTGGCATCACTGTCCTATGCTACAAAATTGCGAGAAAATCACCAATCTCCTTACCCCTGATTGAACCTGCACAACATCCGCAATACATCCGCAGAGCGAAAGCCTTTTTTCCTGCACAGCCAATTTGTTATTATGGTAATGGTCTACTTTTGGCAACTCATAAAGCATTTTTACACACAGGAGGTTTCAATGATCAAGAAAAACACGTATTCTTTTTTACCACAAGCGCATAAGGACAGCCCTTTGCGCTGTCCTATGCAGTGTACTGACCGCAATGCCCGCTTTTGCAACCGGCGAGGATAATTCTCCCACCGCCGCAGCCAGCACAACCGTCTGGACGAAAGCCAGCGAGATCATGCAGGATGTCTACTCGCAAATCATCTCTATCTCCACCGTCACAGCTGTAGTCTGCGCCGCCGTTGCCCTGCTGCTGATGAACTTTTCCAAGAACGGCAAGACCGTGGATGATTCCCGCGCATGGCTTAAGCGCATTGCCATCACCTGGGCGATTCTGAACGGTCTCGGCTTCATCATGGCCTACGTTACGCCGTTCTTCCAGGGCGGCACTTGGAATCCGTAAACCTGCGCGGAATTGCAGCAAGGAGGTGAACGCCTTTGGGCATTTTAGATGGCATTGTGGATTGGCTGGCAACGCAGGTGATGAATTTGCTGGATTTGGCATCAACATCAGTACTCGGCGCGCTGGGCTGCAATATGGATACGTTCAAGCGGTACTTTCCTGCCGCATCGTCCATGTACGAGATTTTTATCTGGACAGCCATTGGACTGGTGCTGCTGAACCTTGTGTGGCAGCTTTACCGCTGCTACGGCGCTGGGTTTGACATTGACACCGAGAATCCCATCAATCTGGTGGTGCGCTCTGTAATTTTCCTGCTGCTGATTTGGTACTGTGATCACATCGTCAACCTTGCCTTGCAGATCGGCGGCACGCCCTACACCTGGATTCTGGACAGCAGCCTGCCCGGCGTACAGTTCGGAGACTTCAATTCCGTGCTACTCATCATCATTGGCGTGATTGCCAACGGTTCTGTGGCCTTGATTGCACTGATTCTCGTTGTGATTCTGGCTTGGAACTACTTAAAGCTGCTTTTGGAAGCCGCCGAGCGATACGTTGTACTGGGAATTCTGGTTTTCACCGCACCCCTTGCCTTTGCTATGGGCGCGGCGCGCGGCACAAACAACATTTTCAAAAGCTGGTGCCGAATGTTCAGTGGGCAGCTTCTGCTGCTGATTATGAACGCATGGTGCTTAAAACTGTTCGTCAATATGGTCGGTGAGTTTCTCGCCAATCCGCTGTCCTTATAGGAGATTTTTTACATGAAAAAACTCTGTTTACCCTATTCACCGCCATCAACCTTGCGCTTCTGTACTGTCCGGCCGCTTTTGCTTTGACCGAGGATGAAGCTGCTGCGGCCGTAGACGCGCATGGCAAGGATGCCGTCTCCGGCAATCTGTTCCTGTGGTTGCTGTGTGCTATCGCTTTTCTGAAAGTCAGCACCAAGCTGGACGGTATTCTGCACTCATTGGGCATCGGCGTTTCACGCTCGCCCGGCTCGATGTTGTCTGAGGCGCTACTGGCTTTTCGCGGTTTTGAAATCGGCAAAGCCTTTATGGGGCTGGGCGCTGCCAAAGCCGCCGCTTCAACAGCCACCACAAAAGTCACACCCGGCAATACCTTTGCAGGCGGGCTTTCCGGCATGGTGAGCCGCCATGTGCAGCAAAGTACGGCAAGCTCCATCAGTGGGCAGTCCGGCGGTATCGGTGTGTCCTTGGGCGGTGCCATGTACCACAACAGCCTCGGTAAAGACGGCGGCTTCGCCAGCAAGGTCATCGGGTCTATTGCCACCGGTCAGACCAGCGGCAGCATCACAGGCGACAGCGCCGTGGAAGCACTCAATGGCTATTTTGCCGGTACCAGCGATGCTGAGGCTATGCCCGTTCCTGCCACTGGCGAAAATATCCCCACCGCAATGGAAACGGCAGAAAACGATGCCGTGCTGGATGCACCTATCCCCGCCACACCGCTGGCGCTGGAGGGCGATAGCACGGTTGACGTTTCCCCTACAAGGGACAGTGAAATTGCCATGCGCGCCGGCGGCTCCGCTGTTGTGGAACAGACCACCATTCCCACTTCGTCCTCTATCCAACAAGCAGCTATGAACCGTGTGCTGCTGGGGCAGATGGGCAACAGCGTCACAGATGTAGAAATCGGCGGCGGCAAGATTCAGGGGCGCGAGATCATCCCCGGCCGCGGGCAGATTCAGTTTGCCATGTACAACGCCCGTCAGTATGAGAAGCCGGAGGGCCACTTCACAGAACAGACTTCCCGCGACGGCGAAAAGTGGTATAAGGTCTACGCCACAACCCGCGTAGAAAAAACGCCTACCGTTCAGGACGAACGCGGGCGTATGCAGTATGATGAGCGTAAAGTGGCCGCCATGCCAAAAGCCCCCGCACGGAGACACTAAATGATGGAAAACGATACCCAAAATTCTCAGCAGGCCGCCTCAACGGCACTTCACAATGCGCCCAAACTTGCCAAAATCGCGCAAGCGGGAGTGCAGGGCGGTCCCGCCGGGGCTGCTACTGAAGCTGCGGTGCAGTATTGCAAGGAAATACTGGTCGTTGCCATTGCAGTCTTGCTGCTGCCGGTTCTGGTTCTGCTCATGCTGCCCGGTGCGATTTTCGGTACGCTGACACAGCCCAGCACTGCGGTCAATGATGATTTGGAAGTTGCTGCCAACGTGATGCAGCTTCGCAATGCCGTATCGGATATTTTGCAGGTTGCATACGAGGATACCCTTGCCGAAATAGAATCCGAGCGTGCAAGCCTCACCTACAGCGACATTGATGATTCCGTGGGCGGTCATGTTTCTTACAATGCCTTTCAACTCATTTCTATGTACTCCGCTTACCAAGGAGAGGACGACTATACCAAAATCAGCCTAGCTGACCTTTCCGCACAGGTACAAGCGCACCGGACAGAATATTATACCTACACTACTTCCGAGGAAGTTCGCACCGAACCTGTGCAGAAAGAGGTGCGTGGGCAAACCATAACCGTTCAAGAGGATCACACTTACACCGTTTTCACACTCTCCTATGTGGGCGATGACTACTTTGCCGACACGGTCTGGCAGCTTGACGACAAGCAGAAAAGCTGTGCCGATGCCTATGCGCATAACCTGACTGTCTATCTCCACGAAATAGAAGAACATGAGGGTATTACGATTCTTGGGCAGATCAATGGTTCACTTGTCGATGATACCTCCCCTGCTCCCAGCGGCGGATTTGGCAATCCGTTCAATGATCCCAACTGGAAACAGCATATCACTTCCGGTTTTGGTAAACGCGAGGATGTCGGTATTTCCGGCAAGGACACCACCAGTCATAACGGATTGGATATTGCCTATCCCTATGGCACCCCATTTTGGCAGTGGAGGCCGGTACAGTCATAACAGCCGGCTATCATGTCAGTTACGGCAACTATCTGGTCATCAACCATGGTGGCGGGTATTGTACACTTTATGCCCATTGCAGCCAACTCCTTGTCCAAGCCGGCAATATTGTAAACAAATATGATACCATCGCTAAAGTGGGTTCCACCGGAGATTCCACTGGGAATCATCTGCATATCTGTGTTATTGTCGATGGGGTTTATGTCAATCCAAAGGGATATCTAAACTAAGAGACACGTTTTCTTGCTTAATTTTAGTATAATCATCCTTATTCATAGTAACAGTTTTTCGCATTATAAAGTCCGCCAGCGAATCACAGCGTGCTTGTGATTTGTTGGCGGACTTGCTTTCAGTTTCGATTTTAGTAACTTGAAATTCTTGTCACCACATTCTGGGACATTATACGTGGGAGAACGCTTCATCTACTTCTATAAGATGTCTCAGTTCATCTTAGGAAAGTTCTGCTCTGGGATCGTATCAGTATATAACATATCGCTTTCGTAGAAAACGCTATATAACCATATGTTATGATTCAAATCAAATTCCGAAGCATATTGGCCGATTCAGTTAACGAATCCAATTTTTCTTGAAGTTCAGAAATTTGCTTGGTGATGGTATCATTCTGCGCTGTATCTTGCTTTTCATCAGCAATAAGTTCTTCCAAGGCTTCAATCTTTGTCTGAATTTCTTGAATTTCAGTTTCCATTTGTTGCAAAAAGCTCTACACGGTCGGCCGATGATGCATCTCTGCTTTGCAGTTTAGGAAGCGAATCCGAAGCGCTCTCTGCCGACTCCAAAGTTGATTCAATCGATGCAGCACTTTTCAATCCAGCTGAATCCACACATCCAGTCAATTGAAGAATAATAAACATTGCAAATGATACCAGAAGCAATAATGCTCGCAGATTTTTTACCATGCTGCTGATTCCACCTTTATCGAATTTCATAAGTATAGGCCGTTCGCATAACCCTATCCCATACACGACCAGCATATTTGTAGTTTTCTTTTATTCAATCAATATAATGACCAGTCGAAACCAATGTTTTGCCCGCTGGAACCGTGTAGGTGCGATACTCATAGTGATTATAATAATCTTTCCCATCAAAGCAATCGTAGTTTGCAGATACTACTTCAACCAATTCAGCGCGTCGAGGCTCAATATATGCCTTGGCAAGATTATTGTTTTCGGAATCAGCATCTGCTGCAAACGAAAGCATACAACAACTGCAAGAAACCACAATGACCATAAGAAAACTTATTTTTTTTTCATGGCAAGCTCCTTATTGTTACTCTGCCTTTTGCGGTCATTTCTCTCTGCATTGGAATCACCAAACCCTTTCATGTGGGGTGACTAACTTTTAATAAGCGAATATCAAATTGGTTTTCTTCATCTTTGTTTCGCACTTTTGACATTGCTCTCACATATCGATTATCAAATCATTGAGCAGCTTTTTATTGCACTTCCTTGTCTTTCCTCTTTTGTTTGTTCAACTTGTGTATAAGGTATCAAATACAGCAGGTAATTGGTGGCGTCCTTATTGAACATCACATATTGTCCAGCGATATTTCCCTTTTTGTCAAGCACTTCATAAATTGTGGCTTTTTCCCCGGAAGACATTATAAAGGGGATTTCCTTTACTGTATATTGACTTTGAGAAAATGGAAAAATATATTCTTTGTGATTCAAGGAACTTCCATCCCATATTGTATCCGCAACAATGGTGACACCGTAACCATTATATGTGCGATAACAAGTATAGGTAGTGTTCGCAATCTTACCCGATTCTGTTGCCTGCACACTAAGTGTGTCTTTCTTGTTCGGGTTAAACGCGTATTTTCGATATTCCTGCTGATCAAAAAGTCTATTCCTAAAAGATTTTCCGCGGCTTGAATACTCTCCACAGAGTAGGTTTGTGCCCAGCTGTTTTCTTCGTCAAATATAATTTTATGTGTTTTCGCTAACAAAGTATCGTCCATTTGTGAAGTGCTTGCTACCACTGGCGCATCAAAAGCATAGACAATCCGAATTTTGCCATCTGCAAGCTCTACTTTGCTTTCTGACGGAGTACTATCTTGAGAAAAAGCCGTAAGGGAAAAAGCAAAAAGAAAGAAAGTGACCGATATAACACCCAGAATCTTTAGCCCTCTTTGATGTGCATTCTTTTTCTCATTCATCATCACATAAAGCCTTTCTAAAATCGTCTTAAATACCGCCACACTTTATAAGGTTTGTCCTCACCCTAACTTCACGGGACTGCTCGAATATCCACAGTTTGCAGAACATTTATTACACACTATATTATAGGTAACCTCGTTCTTATCAAACCCTCTTAAGCCGTGATCACAATTTTCATAAACGGTTGTGGTTCGTTCGCCAATCTTACGCTCAACAAGTCCACCCCTACTACAGTTCGGACAATTTAATGCAATTCGCGGTTCATTGGTGATAGAATCTGCAAATGCCGACATACTAAAAGTCACCACACAAAATATTGCCATCATTAGGCTGATAAACTTTTTCATTCTAAACTCCATTTCTGCTCTAAAAGTTGCTGTCGGTCATAGTTTCTTTCTGCATGGGAATCACCGAATCCTCTCTTGTAGGATGAATATCTTCTAATTAAATGATATCAAAGCATTATATATTTGTCAATGAAAAGTATTGACAAATACATGTATTCTGTTATAGTGATATTAAACAAAAATCAAGGTGATTTCACTCATGGAACAGGAAAAAAATCAAAAAGCACAGTTTCTCAAGGTATGCGCGATGCCATGAAGAAAGCCACGACCGAAATGTTGGTTCTATTCATGTTGCGGCAAAAACCTATGTATACTTACCAAATAGCTCAAGAAGTGAATCGACTAACGCAGGGCGTTCTATCCTACAATACAATGTACCTTGCGGTGTATCGGCTTCAGGAAAACGGTTTTATTGAAGAAGCCAAAAAAGTATTGAAGATGGTCGAGCCCGCATTTACTTGGGAATCACGCCATCAGGACAATGCTATTACGATCAGCTCCGAAAAGAATACAAGCTATTTACAGCTGCATTAGAAAACCTAATGAATATGGATGGACATATATACGCGGAGGACAAAAATGGTTAATGAGAAAGATTTGCAATCCTATTTGAAGATTGCGGCACCAGCATTGCCTTGCCGTGCAGCTCGCAAAGAATTTTCTTCTTATGTACACAATGTAGCGCGCGATATAAGTATTGAAAATCCAGATGCCGATTTTGAAACAATCGCAAACATGTTAGGAGCCACACCCAAGCAAGCCGCTATCGATTTTGTGGAATGCCAATCGGCCAGACAATATCACAATGGAGTCTTTCTGCGAAGCACCATAAATATTGTTTGCGACTATTGATAGGAATAGTTGTTGTAGTTCTCTTTTCTGTAGTAATCTTTTTTTGCAGCAACGAAAGGAGTGATGGTCATCAACACTGAAACCACCTATGCAGACTTAGGCGGAGAAGATTACTCTCAGAACGAACTGGATGAACTGGCAAAACAAAATATTGAACAAATTGCAAAGGAGCATCAATATGACAAAAACACTTAAAAGGTTTATCGCCCTCCTGTCTGTTTCAATGTTCATGGCTCTTTTTTCGCTTTCTTGCTTTGCGCAAGAAAATAGTTTTGGCAAAAAAGATTTATACAGAAGATTTAGGCGATGGAGTTACGGTTGTTGTCACTTTGTCCGAAACAAATGGCATAGCTCGGAGCTCTAGGACCCATAGCGTCACGAAAGAATATTATAAAGATGGAGCGTACATAGGTGCAGCTACTCTATATGCCTCTTTCTATTATGACGGATCATCTTCCAGTGCCACCGCTGCTAGCGGAGCAGGAGCAGGTTCTAACGGTTGGAGTTATAGTGGTCAAAGCGTGTGGACTAGTGGAAATAGTGCCTACTTAAACGCAACCCTATCCAGAAACGGAACGTTCATCCCGGTAAGTCTCTCATTATGCTGTGACGCTTATGGAAATGTTTCTTGATTCAGTATTGAATGATAGCCCGTTTCACTTTTTTGACATTTTGCGCATAGTAATTGATTAATTATCTATTTGTTTTGTAAACCGAATAGAGGGCGGCTTCTGCTAATATGCAAAAACCGCCCTCTTTACTTTTTTCTTATCCAAACAGCACCGACAAATAATCCGTCCTGCCGTCCAGCACACGAAGAATCTCTACCACGCCATTTACATTGTCCACATGATAGAAAATCAGCTGTTTTGAGACCACAAAATAGCGCACATCTGTGTCAATTTCAAACTTTTCTGCCAACGCCGCGCCCATATAAGGGTTATCCGCCAGCAACGATATCGCTTTCAGGAGTGCCTCCATTAGCTTTTTAGCCGCTTTAGGGTTCTTTAGACGCCCGGCGATGTAGTCACGGGTCGCCTCCATGTCCTTGACGGCAGCTCTCTTATAGCTTACCCTCATTTCTCAACTCCGAACATCTTATACACTTCATCCTCGGGTAAGAAACCGGGTCGTCCTGCGCTTCCTGCAACTGCTTTGCCAGCCGGGAGAGTGCCTTTGCCTTGATAATTTCTGCGTTGTCCTCGGTTACGGCAAAGGGAAAACCGCCCGCGTTCAGCGATTGCTGAAAAAACACGTTGATGGCATCAGTCAGGGTAAGACCGTTCTTTGCATACACAGATTCCAGTTCCTGCTTGATTTCCGGGTTGATGCGGACGCGGAACACATCCGTTTTGGCCGCCGAAATAATGTTTTCCATAAAATAAACTCCCTTCGTGCCGTAGTTTTTTCTTATCTCCATTATACGTTCATAGCATTCGGTTGTCAATCCATGTAGCCACGCTGTCGCCACAAATGTGCATTTGAAAATTTATCTACCGAAATGCAGTAAATCAGCACAACATCCGCACAGCAAAGGTCTTTTTTGCTGCAATATGACTCTGCTATAATAGTATCGTCAAAATTGAACAGAAATGCAAGAGCGCCTTTTTTGAGGGCGCTCTTTTTTTTGTTTGGAGGTGGTCGAAATTTCACGCGAAGAGCGGGATGTTTACCTGATCCCGCAGAATTTTGTGGACACCGGTACGATTCTCGGCGGTACGGTCAAGCTGCGCAATGCAGTGGAGGCGGCTGTGCTTGCCGTGGGCAGTGCGGTGCCGCTGTTTTATCTGCCGCTGGCGTTCAACATCCGCCTGATGATCGTCATTGCGGTGTCGGTGCCGTTGGGTGTTTTTGGTGTGGTCGGTATCGGCGGTGACAGTCTGACGCAGTTTGTAGCACACTGGTTCCGTTTTATGAAGCGCCGCCGTATCGTCACACCTACACAGCAGGGCAATCTCGAAGCCAACCGACACCGACATCTACGGCTCATCAGTAAGCGATACCGTGTTGTCTACTATGATGATTCCGATACCCTGCCCCACAACGCGCAGGTCTTGCAACGTAAGGCGGATCGCCACGGAAAGCTGGTAAAACGGCAGACGCTCTACGACTTGCTCCCCATCGAGAAAATCGAGAACGGCATCCTGCACACCACAGATGAGCGCCACATCAAGATTCTGGAGAGCGAGCCCATCAACTTCCTGCTGCGCTCCCCACGGGAGCAGCGCAGCGTCATCTACTCGTTCGCCAGCCTTTTGAAAGTCAGCCCAGTGCGGCTGCAATTCAAGTCATTCTCCCGCAAGGCCGATGTCAATGCCTATCTGGACAAGCTGCGGCGGGATGCCGCCAACGAACCGGACGCAGCGGTGCGTAAGCGCCACATGAGCTATATCCGCTTTGTCAAGCGGCTCGGTTCCCGCGATGCTGTTAGCCGTCGCTTCTTCGTGATTTTCCAGTACGAAGCCCCCACGAACGAGCGGAATATCTCCTATGCCGAAATCGTCTCCACGCTCGAAACCACCGCCCGCAACTTCCGCACCTATCTAGCGCAGTGCGGCAACGCCATCGTGGAACACGAGAACGAGGACGAGTTTCTCACGGACGTTTTCTATACCTTATTAAATAGGCGAACAGCGGTACAGGTGCCGTTGCAGGAGCGAATCCAAGATGTGCTTGCCAGCTATTTGGCCCAGAACGATACCACAGCGCTGGATAAGATACCTCCCGCCGCCTTTATGATCCCGCCCTCGCTGGATTTGAAGCATGGACGTTATCTCTACATGGACGGCACCTACCATGCCTACCTGATGATTCCCGCAGACGGCTACCGCGCACAGGTCACGGCCGGGTGGATGGCATTGCTGGTGAATGCCGGCGAAGGCATTGATGTGGATCTGTTTCTGGAACGACAGCCCAAAGAACGCATGATGCAGAAAATCGGGCAGAAGATCCGCATCAACCGCAGCAAAATCAAGGATACCAGCGACACAAACTCGGACTTTGATGACCTCTCCAACGCCATTCGTTCCGGCTACTACCTGAAAGACGGCCTTGCCAACAACGAGGATTTCTACTACGCCGCCATCCTCGTAACGGTCACGGCGGCCAGCGTCAAGGACTTGGAGTGGCGCATCGGGGAGATACGCAAGCTCATGGTCTCGCAGGACATGAATTTGCAGCTGTGCAGTTTCCGGCAGGAGGCAGCCTTTTCTCTCTTCCTTGCCGCTGTGCGCCCCAGATGTAGCACTTTTCAAGAAATACCACCGCAATATCCTTACCTCCACTGCCGCCAGCTTTTATCCGTTCGTCAGTTTTGAGTTGTGCGACACCAACGGTGTGCTGCTGGGCGTGAACAAGTACAATAACTCCCTTGTCAGCCTCGACAACTTCAACACCCGCATCTACAAAAACGCGAATATGGCGATTCTCGGCACCTCCGGCGCAGGCAAGACATTTACCATGCAGCTGATTGCCCGGCGTATGCGGCTGGCGGGAACACCGGTTTACATCATTGCCCCGCTGAAAGGTCACGAGTTTTACCGACAGGCCAAGGCGCTGAACGGCACCATTATTCGCATCGTTCCGGGCAGTCCGGATTGCATCAACGTCATGGAGATTCGCAAAATCGACCACACCAGCAGTGAGCTGCTGGATGGTCCTATGCCGGAGCAGTCGGAACTGGCCGCCAAAATCCAGAAGCTGCACATCTTCTTCTCGCTGTTGATCCCCGATTTGAGCAACGAGGAGCGCCAGCTTTTGGACGAAGCCATCGTCACGACCTACCGCAACAAGGGCATCACCTACGATAATGCCAGTTTGGATGACCCGGCACACCCCGGTCAGTACCGCGAGATGCCGATTTTGGGCGACCTCCACGCGGTTTTGTCGGTTGCCCCGGAGACCCGGCGCATTGCCAATATCCTGAATCGCCTTGTACACGGCTCGGCATCAAGCTTCAACCGCCAGACGAATGTGAACCTTGACAACAGCTATGTTGTCATCGACATCAGTGAGTTGTCCGGCGATCTGCTGACCGTGGGTATGTACATCGGGCTGGATTATATGTGGGATAAGGCCAAAGAGGACCTGACCCGCCGCAAGCAGATTTTCATCGATGAAGTCTGGCAAATCATCGGTGCATCGTCCAACGCGCTGGCCGCCAACTATGTGTTTGAAGCCGTCAAAACCATTCGCGGCTATGGCGGCGGTGTGCTGGTTGCCACGCAGGATTTGAACGACTTCTTTTCCTTGGAAGATGGAAAATACGGCCGCGGCATCCTGAACAACTGCAAAATCAAAATCATTCTGAATCTGGAGGAAGAGGAAGCACAGCGCGTGCAGAGCGTCCTGAAGCTGACCGATGCCGAAATCGACAACATCACCCGCTTTGAGCGTGGCAGCGCGCTGATCGTCACAAACTCCAACAATGTCACCGTCGATATGCGATGCAGCGAGGAAGAAAAAGACCTGATCACCACAGACCGAGACGAGCTGCGCCGCATTATAGAACGCAAAATGCAAAATCAAACCGAAACGGAGGAATCTAATGAAGAAACCTGTTATCGCCGCCCTGTGCTGCCTGCTGGCACTGGGCACTGCCACCGCAGCTTTTGCTGACGAACCCACGCCCACCCCTGCCCCGGAGTTGGTGGAACTGTCGCCGGAAGATACCGCGCCGCAGTTCTACCCGGACAGCATCTCATGGCAGGAGGACGGCGGCCAGCTACTTGTCATCAAGCAGTACAGCGTGCCGTATGGCACAGCCGTTGCCGACCTGACCGAAAGCGGAATGCAGTGGGGCGGCTCCGATTACACCTTATGGGGTGTCACCCAAGATGTGGAGGGCGGTGTGACCGAAGAAAAAGAGGTCACGCAGGATTTTGAATTGTCCGTGCGCAGTGCCGATGCCGAAACCGCCCGCAATGACGTGAAAGAATCTGTGGCCTACGACGATGAGTACGGTTTTTCCGGCTCGCTGACCTTGCAGGACATTACGGTTGGCGAAACCTTGCAGGCCGACAGCACCTACATGGCAACGGCGCACTACGCCGGAACTGTCACCCGCACTGAGGCTGGAACTGTGCATTACACGCTGCTGTATGCGCCGGTTTCTGTGCCTGCCGTTGTTGCTGCGGCAGAAAGCGGGATTACACCGGCCCTGTTGATTATGGGGATTGCCTGCGCGCTGCTTTTCATCGCGGTGCTGCTGATTATCACCCATCTGCTGCACAAAGAGCCTGTCCATGCGACTGAACCCGCAAAGTCTGCGCCTGCGCCGAAAGTCTATGTGCCGTCCGGGGATATTGTCCTTGGCGGCAGAAATGAGGATGACGATGAAGAGAATCTCTGATTGGGCAAAAGTCCTGCTGCCGCTGGTTGGCAGCGGGATGATTCTGCACTACCTGTTCCTATGGCATGAGCGCCGCCACGCGGTGGCGCTGCATAAAGAAGTCTATCACAAGCCGAAATACTAAGGAGGAAAACACCATGATTGCACAATGCCTTTACCAGTCCGACCCGAAGAATCTTGCCAGCATGGGCAGACAGCGCCTTGCCTGCCAGCGCGCCGCCCGCAAATTGCAGTGGGGCGTACAGAAAGAACGCATTTCCGAGACAAACGAGCCTGTGCCGCTGCTCATGCGCCCCGCCGTCAAGGAGATTTTGCAGGATGCCGAGCAGCATCGCTTCGATGTGCTGCTGATCGGCAACCGGGATTCACTCTGCTGTGATGCCGCCGACATGGAGAGTTTTTTGACCGTGCTGAACTCGTTCAACATCCACATTTTTGCCGGTGGCCAGGGCAGTTGGGTCGAGCCGAACGGCCGCCACTACGCGCCCCTGCCCCGCCTGCCGTGGCAGGAAGATGATGTTGCGGAGGTGCCGCAGTGAGAGAAAAATTCAAACGCTTCTGCGATACCGCCAATCCCGATTTGCTGCGACTCGTCATTATTTTTGTTTTGGTCGGGCTGCTGTTGGCTGGGTTCTTGCTTTTCGGGCGTTCCGGTAATGAAAATTCAGTGATGCCCGCGTGGGAACAGGCCGAACATGTTGAGCCACCCGATGAACGACTTGCCGCCGCGCAGAAAGAAAACCCGGACACCGTGGCGTGGATCACGATTCCCGGCACAAACATTGACGCGCCTGTGCAGCAGTACGGCGACAATGACTATTATCTGCGCCGTGACGAGAATGGGTCCGAGGATTACCACGGCTGCATCTACGCCGACTATGCCTGCCGCATGGACAGCAGCGTAAAAGTTTCTCGCAATCTGATTTTTTACGGGCATACGTTTACCGACGAAGATTATACCGGCGGGTTTGAGGATCTGCACAAATACCGCGTGTTCGAGTTCGGGCAGGAAAACCCGTACATTTATGTTTCGCTGGCAGATGAAAAGTTGGCGTACCAGATTTTCAGTGTGTGGGTCTGCGATGCAAACGATGATACCGATTGTATTCAGGCTGACCCGGACGATGCAGCATTTCAGCAAATTCTGGACAAGGCTGTTGCCGGCTGTGCGTTCGACTACGGTGTGGACGTGACGACTGATGACCATATTCTGACGCTTTCCACCTGCACGGCAGACCCTAACAGCCGCCTGTTGGTCGTTGCCAAGCTGATTGATGGAGGTGGTGCAGATGTAAAATCCTAAATCGCACGCACTCTTTTGACGTATAAAACCACACAAGGAGATATGCAATGCAATATAAACTCAAACACCGCTTATCTGCGGCGCTCATGGCGGGTGCCATGTGCTGTACGATGATTCCTGCTGCCTCGGCCGAGGAGATTTCCACGCCAGAGATAGCAGATACATTTGTTCCCGAAATTACGGACAGCGTAACCCCAGACCTTTCTCAGATTACCGAAAATCTGTACAACGATTTGCCCGATGCACCTACTGGTAGTTATCTCGGCAGCATGGGGCTGCCTGTGGCAACCGGTGAGACGAAAATCAGCATCTCGGCATGGGTATCTGACCTGTATGATGGTACCGATGCCCACATGGACGCCGATGCGCTGAACGGAAATGAAAGCACCGTCATCGTTGGCCGCAATCCCGATGCAGATTATGCGGTAGTTCCTCTGTTGGTACAAACCGAATACCCCGCAAACAGTGCAACAGCAGAAGTTGTACTTCCGAAAGGGGTGGAGGTTCTCAGCTACGGATCTACTGATGCAGACCTCATTTCTGCCGATGATGCCGAGCAAGCCAAAATCCTACATCAGACTTACGCCGAGCAATCTGCGGCTGCAACAGGCTTTTATGTGAAGGCTTTTTTTCTGACTTCACTGCGCAGTTTGTTTACGCCAGCCCGGACGGCACCACTTTACAGAAATCTATTCATGTACAATTGTCGGATGATGCAGCCCCTGCACAGCTTTATGCCGATAACGGTGTTGCAACACTCGCAGCAGGTCCTACCCCGCCCTATGCCACCGGCAAAATCACCAGCATTGCCAAAGAGGGCGGCACTTGGCTTATTTGGTTCAACGGACAAGAAGCCTACTGTTGCAGTCATGGTCTGAACGGTCAGCCCAATGGCTGCCCGACCTACACTTTTGACCATGTGTCTCGCCTTGAGCCCGGCCAGTACACCCCCGGCAACCATTACGCGAACCAAATCAACATTTGGGGCGGCCTCGGTCAGTTGAGTCTCGATATGCTGGACAGCAAGCCCGTTGTTATGAGCGCGGATACAGAGCAGCCCGACCTCATCAGTGAGATCTACGATGAAACCCAGCAGTGGATCATTACCAACTATCCTGATAGTTATGCTGCGCAGGCCTATGTTGCTGCCGCCGAAGAATTGGCAGACGGCACGGCGGTGCAGTCTGGTGAGAACGGTTATTACACTTACATTTATAATCCGCCCGCAGGCTACGCATGGCAGATTGTGGCGCTGGTTGGTGAGGAAATTGCTGGCGGCACCGAAATTCCGGACGTGCCGAGTGCTCCTGAGCCGCAGTATTATTCTGCTTCATGGACCGCTCCTGCACAGAGCGCCAGAGGCAGCTTTGATCTGACGTTCACCGTCAACACCGATAAGTATCAGCTGAATACGCTGGAGAAAGTGGATGGTGCAGTCATTACCGTCACTCCAAGCCAGACCAGCGGCAGTGTGGACGGCGGTAGTTGGAAGATGACTCCTGCCGGAGCGCAGACCATTACCACCAGCGGTCACACGCAGGACGACAACTACCATTTGAATGGCGGCGATGGTTCTGCCACATGGACAGTACATTATGAGGTGTCCAAGACCAGCACAAGCACACTCAGCGGGCAGGAAGGACCGTTCACCAGCCAAGCCGAAGCAGACGCCGCTGCAGAAACCGCCAAGAATGCGGCCATCGGGCAGCTGCAGAACGAAGCGCAGGGCATGGTGGATGCCGCTATTGCCTCGGCGCGGGCGCAGCTTGCCAATATTACATTCAGCTACGATGAAATCACCATCCCGCACGGCTTTGATTCCACGCCCGGCGCGCTGGGCAGCCACCAGACCATTACCGTTCCTGCCAACAGCTCGAACGATTACCAGATGAAAAACGATGAATGGTCGGTCAAGGTCAGCATCGACAAAATCGACAGCGAAACCAAGCAGCGCATCAAGAGCGATACCGAGTTTAAGATTTTCGAGTGGGATGCGGTTCGGCAGTGCTATATTCCGGCAGGCGGGTACAACCAATACAAGGTCGAGCGCCAAGCAGATGGCACTTACAAGGTCATCAACCACAGTGACTATGCGGGCGGTTCGGATGATTTGTTCTACACCCAGCGCAACGAGGGCAAGTTCGTCATCGTGGAGAGCCGCGCACCCAGCGGGTACTACGGCGATTGGACGGATGTAACCAAACCCGGCACGGCAGGCTCTGTGCTGGGTAAGCGGGCGTATGCCTTTGAAATCACGAAAGCATTAGACGGTCAGACGATTTGGCTGGGCAACGCGGACTATAACGCCGACATTACCACGGCCAACAGCGGTGGTACGCTCATCGACACCGGCGAGGGCATCGTCACAATTACATTTGGCAGTCGCAATGCGGATAAGACCTATACCACCGATCCTACAGGTATTGCCAGCAACGAGGATTCCTACACCATGCACGCCGATGTCGACACCATGCAGAACGACCGCACTCTCGGCAGCATCACTCTCTCCAAAGCAGACTTTGATGCCGCCCGGTATCTGGCCGCAGGCAGTAATGGCGACTCAACGCTTGAAGGTGCCGTGTACGACCTGTATGCCGCCGAGGACATTCTTCATCCGAACGGCGTTTCCGGCATTGTCGATTACTCCAAGATCACCGATTCCAGCGGCAACCCCATCTGGCATACCACCGTGCTTACCAACGGCGCATGGAAGTCCGACTATCTCCCGGTGCTGAAAAAGGATTACCTTGTAGCCTCCGCCGCCATCAAGGACGGCAAGCTGGCGTTTTCTAATCTCTACTTAGGACGTTATTACCTTGTAGAGCGCGCCACAGGCATCGTGATCCCCGTGGATTCCAACGGGCAGTATTATCTTTCCGGCAAGTATCCCCTGCTCAACAAAAAGCTGGAGCCTACCGGCAGCTATGCCGCCCTCGCCAGCAATGGCACAGAATACATCGACTATGTCTACCGCAACCAATATTCTGCTGTTGCCGAGAGCCGCGCCTTGGATGGCAGCAAGACCTATGATGGCTACTACCTGTCTTTTGCAAAAGGCTATCTCTGTGATGAAGTCAACCACTATCAATCCCTTACTTATGCAGATGAGTCCACTTACGTTGTCCGCGACGAGGACCAGACACAGGACGAAGTGCTGAAATCCGGGTTCAGCCTGCAAAAGCTGGTATCCACCACTGGGCAGCCTTCTCCCGCCATCAAGCTGAGCGGTGCCGGGTTCAAGGTGTATCGCGTATCGCTGCTGAGCAAGGCCGACCAGTTTACCCAAAACGCCGATGGCAGTTACGATACCGCCAGCATTCCGGATGTCTACCGTAAATCCAGCTACGATCAGGACACGCTGAAATTTGATTTTTCTGACGAAGAACAGGCTGTTGCCACGATGTACGAGAGTGACACCGCCGTCGTCACCCGCTATAACGCAACCTTGACCGCAGACGGTGATTTTGCCAACGGGCGGGGCCTTGGCTGGGTGCCGACCAACAACGCGCAGGAATATCGCCTGTCCGAAATCTTCACAAACGAGGAAGGTATCCTGCGGGTGCAGGGACTCCCCTACGGCCAATACATTGTCGTAGAAACCACGGTGCCGAAAGATGTTTTTCAGGCTGAACCGTTCTTCGTCACTGTCAATGCGTCCAGCCCGCAGAGTGGTTTTACCGTGCCTTCCGGCAGCATCACAACAGCCGGCGGCAGCTACATGACCTACAACATTCTGGACGAAGAATTAGAGGGCTACTTGCAGCTTGTCAAAATCGACATTGAGACGGGCAAGCCTGTCAAAATTGCCGACACTGCGTTCAACCTTTACTATATTGCCGAGGACGGTCGTGAGACCCTTGTTGAGATGAACGACCCGAAATCCGGCAACGCCTGGGCAAAGACCAGCACTTTCTATACCGACTCCATCGGCGAAATGAAGACTCCGGAGAAACTTCCGCTGGGCAAGTACCGCATCGTTGAGGTCGAAGGCCCGCGCGGGTATTTCAATGACCGCCAGTACAATGTTGTGTTTGAGCTGACCTCGGATCGTGTGTATCAGGTCAGCGGCGGCAGCGCCGATGGCATGGATGACTATGTCATCACCGAAAACTACTATAACCACGAGACACTGGGGCAAATCAAGATCCTCAAAATTGGCAACGTGCTGACGGGGTATGAGAACGGGCAGTTCTTGTACGAGTCGGATAACCTTGCCAATGCCACCTATGAAATCCATGCGGAGGGCGACATTCCCACACCAGATAATCAAGGCACGCTCTGGTATGCAGACGGCGACCTTGTCGCTACTGTTACCACCGCCGAAGATGGACAGGTGGACGAAGTTCGGTTCAGCCCCACACGGACACCTGCCACCTATGATTTCCTGAAAGTGACCCACGATGGCACTAAGGGTGAAGTCACCATTACTCTGCCGCTGGGTACCTATGCGATTTCCGAGGTGCAAGCGCCCTACGGCTTTGTCCACACCGACCACACCTACACTGTGGTGCTGGACTGGGATGACCAATACAACGATTTAGTGCTTGCTAAGACAATCATCGACCACACGCAGGACGGCGATGTCGTGTATGACTATTCTATTATAAATGTAGGCAACGCTAGCGCCGAGCAGATTGAAAAGCAGGTTCTTGTCTTTGAGAATGCCCGCGTGCTGCCGGTTGTCGAGGAGGGCAAAGTCGGTGTTGGGCTGTATAAGCTGGACCGCGGCACCTGCGATTTGACCGATGAAGCGCCCTATTCGGACGGCTGTAAGACCCGCGCTTCCCTTTTGAACGGCGGCAGCAACCGCGCCGACATCCCGGCTGATGCCAAGATGGTCGCGGGCGCCGTCTATGAGCTGTACACCGCAGACGACATTTACAGCATCTCAGGTGAGCTTCTGGCCGCCGCCGATACGCTGCTAGGCACAGCCACCACCGATGAAAACGGCCTTGCCTATTTTGACGTGGATGTTCCCCTGCGCGGCGAACATTACGGCAGCAGCGATGCCCACGACTGGACGACAAACAGTGGCCGCTACTATCTGCGCGAGATCAGTGTGCCGGACGGCTACCTGATTGAGCAGAGCGTAATTCCGGTGGAGTTCACCTACGAAAACCAGTTTATTGCATGGCAGATCGTTGACTGCCTGCACTCCGACAAGCAGACCGCCGTGGAGATCGACAAGCGTGCTTTCGCCTCTGATTCTGATACCACCTTTGCCCTGCCCGGTGCCACCTTGACCGTGACCGATTGGAACGGCAATGTGGTGGATAGCTGGGAAAGCAGCGACACGGCTCGTGTGATTCGTGGACTGCATCTTTCCCACGACTTTGCCGGGAACCGCGATACCACCAAAATCTATACGCTGTCCGAGACCCGCCCGGCAGACGGCTATACCACCGCCCGCTCGATTCAGTTCCGCTTGGATCAGGCCACGGGCGATAACAGCTACTTGCAGGAAACGGCGGTCTGGGTACTGCATGAATCCGAAGATGCCGAGTACCAGTCCGGCAGTATTATCTCCCCACTGCATTCTCCGATGATTCCGTGGCTACGATTCCCGCCAAGCTGCGTGCTTTCTGGGATAAGTTGCTGGGCAAGAATCCCGATGCAGACGGCGTTGTCATTGCCAACTGGTACTGCGTGAACGGCATGCTGGTGGTGAATTTCACCGATGCCGCCAATGACCGCGCCATTGCCAAGTGCCTGCGGGAGAGCGATTTCTCCGATTTGACGTTTGATAAGGTCTACTTGACCGGCGCGGCGGCTCCTGCATTCTTTGCCGATAAGCAGGTTGCCGACAAACCTACCGATGCCGAAATCACCTACTCTGCAAGTTGGATTCTGCTGAAGGATTCCGATGGGTTCAGCCAGACCGTTACAATGCTGGATGCCCCGACCCGCGTAAAAATCAGCAAAGCCGACATTACGACTCACGAAGAAATCCCCGGTGCCACGCTGCGCGTTCTGGACAAGAACGGCAATGTTGTAGACGAGTGGGTATCCGAAAACACACCGCACTACATAGAGGCTGTGCTGGTTGCGGGCGAAACCTATACGCTGGAGGAAACGCTCGTACCCGATAATTCCGGGTATGTGCCTGCCAATGCCGTTCAGTTCACGGTCGAGGATGACGGCGAGGTTCAGCACGTTTTCATGCAGGACGACTACACGAAAGTGCAGATTTCTAAGACCGACATTGCCACTGGCAAGGAGATCAGCGGTGCAAAGCTGAAAATCACGGACGCAGACGGCAAAATCGTTGCTGAATGGGTCACGGACGGCGCACCTCACTATATGGAGCGCATCCCGATGGGTACGTACACCCTGACCGAGACGATGGCTCCCACCGAGCAGGGCTATGTCCGCGCCGAGAGCGTTACCTTTGAGGTTGGCCCCACCGGGGATATTCAGCGCGTGGATATGAAAGACGACTTTACTAAGGTCGAAATTTCCAAGGCTGACATGACGGACGGCCTCGAACTGCCCGGTGCAAAGCTGAAAATCACCGATGCCAGCGGCAACACCATTGCCGAGTGGGAGACCAACGGCCAGCCCCACCGTATCGAGCGCCTGAAGCCCGGTGAGTATACGCTGACCGAAACTGCCGCCCCGGCCGGGTATCTGCTCAGCGAGGAAGTACACTTCACCGTGCGGGAGACCGGAGAGATTCAGAAAGTCACAATGTACGATGCCCCGGCACATTCGCTGATTCTCACGAAACGCGATATTGTCACCAACGCAAAGCTGGCAGATGCCCGCCTGACGATTCGCGATGCCTATGGAACGACCATTGATCGCTGGACAACCACGGATGGCGACCATGCCATTCGCGTACTGCCGGAGCGCTCCGCCGCCAAAGACCCGCACAAAAATCTGCTGCTTTTGTCCGATGACACCAGCGAACACGTCTACACGATGGTGGAAGAACTGGCCCCGGACGGCTATCTGGTTGCCGAGAGTATCACGTTCAAAGTCATGCAGATGAACGATGCCCTTGTTGTATTCATCTGGCAGGACGGCGGCTGGCAGAAATCTTCCGAGGGGTACCTTGCCATGTACGATGAGCGCACCGATACGCCCGTGCCGCTTATGAAAACTTTCCCGCAGACCGGCAGCATTTTATAAAAACTGTGCCAAGTTGTTACACTGCGCACAATTTAAGAATGGAGTGATATTTTGTCCGTTTCCTGTTTTACTTCTACCAATTCGCACCTCTGTAAGTTCCTGCGCACCACAGGCCGCGATTGGCGCAACACCATCTACATTGAGTGCGGCGACTGCCAGCGCGCCGTGAGCCGCAGCTGCAAGAATCTTCTCTGCGTCTTTGATACGACCGGTGCGCCGGTAATCGTGCCGGTGCATGATGTGGAGTACCTGTTCAGCACCACCGTGGACAAGTCCGAGTGCCGTGCCATCCTCACGAAAGCCAACTTCTGTGAACTATACAAAGGCTGGATCGACGAGCATATCCGCGACCCCCACGCCTGCCCGTTGAATGATCTGTACGTCAACTGGGAGATTCCAGACCCTAGTGCAGCGAGGATCTTTCTGAATCGGTAAATAGGCACTAAATAACAGCAATCCCCAAGGTGCTGCCTTGGGGATTGCTGCTTATTATACTCACTATATGTGTCAGCCTCTAAAATCAGCCAAAGCACTGGCTATTAAATCTATTGGCGGCGAGGATATAGACGGCTCCTTTTTCTGCAAATCTGGGGTATGCCCACAGTTCTGCTTTTCTAAGTATTCCTGCACGATTTGCTCAATCAAGGCGCAGTCCGTCTGCTGAAAAGACTTCGTTGCTGCCTTTTTTCATAGCATAGAATTGCATCGGCAAGATACTGTGCCTTGCCCCTGTCACGCTGCCGTTCCAAGCATTCTACAGCCCGCACATGGTCTGGATTTTCCATATCAAAGCGAACCGTAAAGCGTCCCCGGTCCTTTTTCAGCTTCATTGTTCATCACGCCCCTGTCACTGTGCAGCGGTAAAGATACTCAAAGCCCTTGGCATTGGCATTCACGTCCTCCACAAAGACGGGGTGTGCCACCTTTCCGGATGTTTCGATTTGCCGCCGCAGCAGGCAGGCACCGCCGCCTACGAAAATCACTCGTCCCGTGCGCAGGTCAAGCTGACGCTCGCGCAATGCACCCAGCATATCATTGACAAACTCCTGCGTCTGATATTCTACCAGCGCGGCGACTTCTTCCCCATAACTGCTCCCCTGCCCCTGCAAGAGAATGGCATCCACATCGGTTTCCTCCAGCAGAATGTCCAAATCGGAGCTGGCTTTAGAACGGATGCGGTTGTACAGCAGAATCACACCATTCTCCAGCGAGTCACAGGTAGACAGGTCGGCGCGGCCGTTCTTCAGCAGCAGATAGTCCGCCGTGAAGCCGCCCACGTCCAGAATCAGCGCACGCGGCACCGTTGCCAGCTCGCCCAGTATCATGGCTGCCGCTGCAAACGCCTGCGGATAACACTGCACATTGCAGATCAGGATGCTGTACAGCTTGTCACGGTAGGAGAAGTAGATGGGTTCCTTGCGCTTGAAGTAGCGCACGAACGCTTTGTTCTGCGCGCCGAAATGTGCGGGCGGCAGGCCGATGGCAAGGTCAATGGGCATCAGCCCGGAGGTATAAGCTCCCTGTGCTTCGATTTCCTCCGCGATGGCAAACAGCGACAGAATGAAGAAGCGCTCGTCTGTGGTTTTGTCCTTTTGGTACGGGATACGCTGCGCTGACAGCGTATAGTAACTGCCGCCGTATTTCAGTACATCCCTGCCGTAAGGTCTGGTTTTACTTTCTGTACACCGGAAACGATGGCGTTCCCGTGAACGGTTTTGACCTGTTTGTTACCGTGGTCGATAGCAATAAGCATAACATCAACTCCCTTCGATGCTTATATTTACCTTATACGTTTTGAATACGTCATTTCCCAACAAATTTACGCATTATTTTTTCTTATACGCAATAATACGCATTATTTATTTGTTTGCATTTCCCCGGCGGGTGCGCTATAATGGGCAAAGTAAGTAAAAATACAGGAGTCCGCCATGAACAAAACGCTTGAAATCAGTGCTATGCAGTATGATTTTCATATATTGACTAATACTAACCAAAAGTAGCGCTCAATTTTCGCAACGGCACCTGCTACGCTTATTTTGAGGTGAGAAGTTTGGAAAATATCTATCTTGAAATCGGCAAACGCATCCGGCAACAGCGAAAAGCCCACGGCCTGACGCGAGAAGAGTTCGCAGAAAATTTAAGTACAACCATGCAATATATCAGTCGTTTGGAACGGGCAAAAACAAGGTATCAATCGAATATCTGTACAGAATCGCCGATGCATTGGACTGTTCAATTTACACCCTGCTGCCAGCCACGCAGTTACCCCAAAGAAAATTCTTTTCGAAGGAGCTGATGTATCAACTGGATCACTGTTCGCTCAAGCAAAAGCAGTTCATTGCCAATTATGTCACTTGGTTCTTGCAGCAGGACATCGGCGGGGAAAGCGACACATAAAACAGGAGCAACTTATATGCTTTGGATGTATATGGCGATGCTGGAAACAGCGGAACAGAAAGATAAAATCGCCTATATTTATGAAAACTATGCAGGGATGATGTACCATGTAGCCATCGGTGTGGTGGGAGAACACTATTTGGCGGAGGACGCCGTACATGAAACCTTTTTGCGTCTGATACGGATAATAGATGAAGTGGAAATCGATGACGCAAAGAAGCTCAAACGTTTTCTTGTACTGTTAACACACAGCAAAGCGGTGGACGCCGTGCGCAAACTGAACAAGATGAAGCCAACGAGCGATGATGAGCTTGCGAATCACCCCACAACCGAGAATGGCCCCGAGGACGTTGCGCTGAACGCAATCGCTTTTTAGGAGCTGGTTGCTTTTGTGAAACAGATGGATGACAAGTACAGAGACCCTTTTGATTTGCGCATGATGGGATACTCCATCCAGGAAATTGCCGAAATTTTGGAAATCACGCCGCAGAATGCAAAAGTACGGCTTCACCGGGCAAGGCAGATGATTCTGAAAGAAATGGAGGCACAAGATGAATCAGCAGGAAAACCGTGAAATCCGTATCTCGCCAGATGCCTTGATTGCACTTGTAGTGGCTGAGGCTGAAGATCGGGAGCTATCCGCCATGCCGAGTCTGGAAGAGATGAACGCGGCCTTCCATCCTTCGGAAGAATTTCAGAAGAAGATGGACAGGCTGCTCAAGCAGGCCAAACGGAAACAGGAACGTAAAGGTGCCTGGCGCGCTACAAAGCGGCTGTTCGTGGTGGCCACGACGGTCGTGACGGCGTTTGCTTGCATACTGATGCCTGTGCAGGCTGTGCAGGAGGCGGTGGTATCCACCGTGCTGAATTGGCGGGATCAGTTTGTGGAGATCCTCTATTCCAAGGAAGATGATCCAAATGCAGTGATTCTGCTCCAAAATGTTGAATTGACCTATTTGCCGGAAGGGTTTACAGAGACGCCTTCTAATAGAACATCAAACACCAGTTTTTGGAATGAGTATCAATCAGAAAACGGCGAATGGTTAACAGTACGGATATTGCCCATACAAGATAAACAATCAACTTTTGTTGATGACGAATATACCCATTATTATCAGATTTCTTTTGATGGAATCGACGCTGTTTTGGGTTCCACTATAGACGGGAGTAATGTATTAGTATGGCAGAATGATGGCTTAACCTATCAAGTGAGTTCCAGTTGTGACTTATCCGAGATAATCAGTGTCGCTGAAGGGATAAAGTTGGATAGTTCATCAAATGGATGACAGCAAGATAAATTTCAAAAATGTTATTTATGGGTGTAACCTTTTTCATTTTCATACGAATAGAAGGTATGAGGTTTCCATACAAAAGAGGTGTACATATCATGAAAAAGTTTTTGCGCAGTCTGCTTGCTATAACTCTTCTGCTTGGTATTGTCAGCACAACGGCTCTTGCTGCGGAGCCCCGTTGGCGGAATGTAGCATCCATCAGCCCTAGTATGTCGGCGTATGATGGAAGCTATACAAGTGCTATTATTGCTTTGGAGGGTACAACAAAAATAGAATGTACGCTTACACTATATGAAAAGGGCTTTTCGGAAACTATACGCAGGTATCTCAGGTCAGTGAGACTTACAACGGTCCTCGCCATGAGTTTGTCGGTTATTATGCCATTAAATCCGGGACAACGTACAAACTAAACACCACCGCCAAAGTCACCCGAAACGGTGTAACCGAAACCGTTTCAACCGACTTTGAAAAGCGCTGCTGACCCCAGCGTCCGCCCGCTCCCTTAAACCTTCCACAATCCAAACACGGGAACCTCTAAAATACAGCCGGGATGGCCTGCCAAACCTTCCTGGCTGTAGTCGAAATATGAAACCACATCCCCAAAGCATACGTACGAATATATAGTATACGCATTTATATCTCTTGTATGGAGGATGTGGATATGCTTGCCTTTTATGTCGCCATTCTCGACACTGAGGAGCAGAAGGATAAATTCACCGAAATTTACACCACCTACTACGGGATGATGTACCAGGTGGCGCGCGCCATCACCCATGATGATAAACTTGCCGAGGATGCGCTGCACGAGACCTGCCTCGAGCTGATCGAGAAGATCGATTCCATCCGCACGGACAACGCCAAACAGCTCGCCTATTACCTGCGCATGGTCACACGGAATCGCACCATCGACTTCATGCGCAAGTGGGATCGCCGAAGTGCGTTATCTTATGACGCGGTGGATGTGGAACCAGCATCCCTACATGAAGATGCTGCGGATGTCGTATTAACCAAAATGCGGTTGGAAACAACGTTGAAAAGCCTCGATGAGATGCCACCCGTTTACCGCACCGCCTTGATTTTGCGTGTGCAGGGGTATTCCATCAAGGAGATTGCGCACATAACAAATAGCAGCGCCGCGGCCGTCAAAACCCGCATTCATCGGGCCAGGCAGCTCCTTTTGCAGAATTCTCAGAATGACCCATAATACTAACTCATAATACCGCACAAACGACTTTACAAACCGAGCTGACACAAGGTAAAATGGAAAAACAGCACCTCGCTTGTCCGGCACAGCGCGGCAGCGCTGTTTGCGGTGCTGTTTGGCATTCCAGCCAGGGGGAAATCATCGTATGCTCAGAATTGCCATATGTGATGACAGCCAGTTGTGGCTTCAAAAAATCGAGACATTGACAAGGGGTTACTTGAAAAAGATTAATGTCAAATACAGACTCGATCTTTATCAATCGGGCGAAAAGCTGCTGAAAAGCATCACCTCACCGTATGACATCGCGTTATTGGACGTCGATCTGCATAGCACGAACGGCATTGAAGTCGCCTCGCAGCTGCGAGCTACCAATCCACAAATCGTGCTGATCTTTGTCTCGGAGTATGTGGAGTATGCTCCGTTCGGTTATGAGGTGGACGCGATTCGGTATCTGCTCAAAAACCACCTGGAGCAGGCTTTTGACCGGGTGATGAGCGAGGCCGTCAAGAAGGTGCGGGAAAAACACCTGCGGTATGCCATTGTCACCGACGCAGGCAATGTGATGGTCAAGTTTGAGGACATTCTCTATGTCGAGGGACAGAAGCGCAAGGTAACGTACCACCTTCAAAACAACAACCGAGCTTCGTATGATTGCAATGAATCGCTCGGTGATGTGGAAGCACGGCTCGGCACTCAGGGCTTTTTGCGAACGTACCGGACGATCCTGGTCAACATGCGGCATATCTGCTTTCTCAACCGAACCCATCTGACTTTGACCGATGGCACGGACCTCCCGGTCAGCAAACAGAACAGCAACGAAATTATGCAGCCATACAACTTATGGGTGGGCGCTTTATGATCGAACAAATATCCTTACTGACCGTGGATTTGATTGGACATATTTCCTGCCTGCTGTTGTGTACCGCGTTGTTCCGACGGACCTGCGCAAAGCGGCAGTTGGTGTTGGCATTCCTGGGAACATTGGCCGCAGGCTATCTCATCACCGTGGTGCCCGTTATCAGGGAATTCCCGATCAAGGCGATTCTGCTAGTCATGGTGTTCACCGTCTTTTGCCATGCTTGCTATGAGGGCAAGATTCTGACGCAATGCTTGTGTGCAGTTTTCAGCTATGTCATTATGCTGGCCCTGGATACGGCAGCCATCTTTCTGTTCTGCAACTGGGTGGGGATGCCGCGAGAGCAGATATTTGCTGACCCGCAGCTTTATATGATTTGTGCATTGTTCTCTTATATTGTTATCTTTGTGGTTTCTTTTGCCATTTGGCGATTTGCGCAGTCATGGACAAAAATTGAGAAAATTTCAGTATCCGGCTTTTTGGCTATGCTGGTTTTTCCGCTGGTGTCACTAGGAACCATAACATTTCTTTTCCAGGTAACGGCCAAAGACCACAGCGTCAGTCACTGGGCCATCGTAAACGCACTGGGATTGGTGGCCGCCAACGCTGTTTTGATGGGCCTGCTGCACAACATTGAGCAGGAAGCCGAGGAGCGAAAGCAAAACGTGGCACTCCAACACCAGTTCGAAACTCAATTGGAAAAAACGCAGGTTTTGCTGGAGGCCCAAACCGCCCAACGTAAGCAGACCCACGATTTCAAACACCATCTCTCGGTTCTCGGCGGTTTGCTGCAGGAGGAAAAATTTGGCGGCCGCCAGGCAGTACCTGGCGGAAATCTCCGAGACAGGTCAATTGGATGCGTTGGCTGTCCATTCCAACAACCCGGTGGTGGACGCCATTTTGAACCAAAAGTATGCGCAGGCCTGTGAACTGGGGATTCAAGTGGATTTTGCCATCAACGATCTTGCCGAGTTCCCGCTTTCCAACAAAGAGACGGTAGTGGTACTTTCCAACCTGCTGGATAACGCAATCGAGGCGTGCAAGACGCAGAAGGGAACACGATTGATTCGCGTCAAGATTCAGTGTTCGGAGGAGAAAACCATTCTTTCCGTGATGAATACCATTGACAAAGCGCCCGTAATGGAAAATGGGTTGCCTGTAACGACCAAGGCCGATCCACTTGCGCATGGATATGGACTGCAAAACATCGTCTCCATTTTGGCAGATCATGGCGCCTGTCCGGCCATTCTGTGCCAGGACGGCTGGTTCCAGTTCTCCACGGTACTGTTTCATCAGACTATTTCGCCTGCGCCGGAGCACGATCAAATTACACAAAAATCCCTTTGATTTTTCTACGCATGTCATTTCGGGACATATTTTGAACGTTTCGGGACATATTCCTTGCCAACTCGCAAACAGGATGCTATTTTTAAGCCAAAGAGGTGAAGCGGTTATGCTCCATCCGGCTCAGAAAATAGCATCCTTTTTTGTGGCCAAAAAACTGATCCCGGCGCAGGACTACGAGTGGGCTGTGTACGGATTACAACGCCGGTTGCTGGCGGCAGTCTTTTATCCGATTTTGTTTTTGATCGGTCTCCTGGTCTCGGATGTATATTCCACCGTTCTGTTCTTTGTTGTCTTTACCAGCCTGCGGCACCGCGTCGGCGGTCACCATGCGGGCTCGGCTATACGGTGCCTGATAAATTCTTCGCTGATCGTTCTGTGCGGTCTGTTCTTATACCCGCAGATTACAGCCGGATGGCCGGTGGTGGGGCATTCACTGGTGGGAATGATCGCCTGTCTTGTGATTGGCCTGGCAGGTCCTTGCAATGACCCCCACATTGCCATGACGCCAGCAGAACTCGATCGAAATCGGAAGCGGATGATGTGGGAGCTGCTCGTATTGGCAGTAGCTTTCAGCGTGCTTCCACTCCTCCCTTTGGGGAGTTTGGCTTAGTAAAACTGCAGCGGCGGCCGTTACCCTGGCGGCCAGTATGCTGATTGCAGGAAAAATACAGAATGGAGGTTTTACCCATGAACAAGAATGACAACCGATTCACCGAAGCGCTGGCTTCGGCACTGCACAAGATGGTGGAACGGGAACGCAGCGGCGCTGTGGACTGCTATGGCTGGAACTATCAGCCCAAGCGGCCGGAAGCTCTAACAAGAGATCCTAATGAAACCAAGAAGTAACCCCGCCTCTATGGATAGAACACCCATATGCAAAGATACAATAACTGACGCAACACGAACAAGAAAGAAGGTTATTTATGAAAAACTTCTTTTCACTATTACTCGCATTAATGTTCAGTTGTACTTTTTACGGTTTGTGCATTTGCAGCAGAACCCTACGCTGAAAATAGTAACCCGCCTACCTTACAGGATACCTTACAGGAAATATTGGATAATCCAACTTATTCAAACGCTTACAAAGAGGCCGCCAAGAAAAAGTGTGATTATTTAATGAGTGTTCGCGATTCTGGACCGTCTGCCTTAACCCGGGCAAGTAATAGTATGACAATTTATGTCCCACATACGCGCCAACCTAATGGTGTTAGCTGTGGTCCCTCTACAGTGCGACAAACACTGGCTCATTATGGTCTTGTGAAAAATTTGTCCACAATTATGTCGGAAATGAGTGATGCTAGTAAACCGGCCACCTATTGTTACAGTCCAACCAATGGCATCTTTGAGATTTCGAAGATGTTTTACTATATTAATACTAGCTTGTATGGAGAAGGCGGTGACCCTACAGGGGTTGTTTATATGGCTTTGTGGAAAAATGGTGCATATACATCTTCCCAACAAATGCTGAATATGATGGCCAGCGTAATTAGCAACAATAACCCTCCAATCTTACATACAGGTGCCATTCAAGGAACAAAGCGGACCAGCTATAATGACACGAGCAAATGGCCAATTAATATTAGTTCCGGCCATTTTATGAGCGTTAGCGGATATAACCTTTCTAATGCAACAATCCAGGTAACTGATCCTGATGTAACAAATCAACAGTCTTCTAGTTCTTATTCCTCGGGCAAATATTACATCAATTCTTCGGTCGTATATTCCACCTGTGACTATTTTGCGGCTTGAAATGTAGCGCGTCAAAAAGGAACTCTACTATGAACCATGATAGGTTATTCCATAAAGGGACGGGTACAGTGCAATCAAAAAAATTATATTTTGTTCTATCTATAGTCATTGTTTTAGGTGTCACAATTTGTTTTTTCTGGCGAGTTTGGCATACTTCTGATCGATTGGTGACGATCCACGGCGAAATTATTACATCGCAAGCTGTAGATATGTACAGTCAGATTGATACAATAGGCAGAACAGACTTAAAGGTGATCGGCTTCTTGGACAATAACATTATTTCTTGTTATTGGATACAAAATGCGCGTACACTTTCAAATGCGGCCCAAGAGGAAGAGTTTGAAGAGCTTTTGGTCACAGCCGATTACAAAAGCGGCGACACAAGGCTCATCAGAAGAACGAATACCTCTCCCATTTCCTCTGTGGATCCGTTTTTGTTTGATTGCCAAACATTGTATTCGTTCCCTTTCCGTAATGGAACCGTGAGCATTATTATGACAGATCTTGTCACAGGTACAACGGAAACGCTTTTAAGAGATGCCGCTGCGGCAACGTCATTGGTTGGATTTGCTAAAGTTGATCAGGACACAGCAGCATTTCTGGTAACAGCCGATTCACAATTGCAAATGGTCCTGCTGTGGAACAGATCCACAGAGAGGCTACTTGAAATTTTTAACACCGCCAATCTATCGTTAGAAAGGCCTCCACAAATTACCGCCATTGCCTCAGATGGAACCTATTTATACTATTTAATGAAAGAAATGGACGGAAGCAATTGGTTGCAGTGCAATTCAATAAACGGGTCGGTTTTGTGGAGGAAGAATCTAGCATTGCCGGAATATGAAGACGCGCAATATACGGCGGACCAACTCTATATTCAAGATCAAACCTTTTTTATAAAGTGGTACAATTGCGGGAGTGCACCCTATTTTACCGTTTTACAAAAGGAAGACACAGAATTTTCGCGGCTACCCATTCCACAGTGCACCCCCTGTTATTTGTTGACCCCACATCCGATTGCCGAGGAATGGCTTCTGTTTAGCACATTTCCCGAGCAGCAGGCATATTTGAAAAAGGATTTTGCTCATCTTGTTTTGTATAACCTAAAAACAGCCACATGGCAATCCGTCCGATTGGATATGGGCACGGAAACAAACTACCGTCTTTTTGCAAACGAAACAGGAAACGTCATTGCTCAGATTTATGCTGAAAACGGGGACAACACAAAGCTTATCCAGTATCCGTGTGCAAATCTGATAAAATGAACCGAGTTGCACATAATGAATGAAGCGCCGGACATCAAGACGAATGAACCTCAAAATGCAGATGCGGCCCCGTCGCGCGGCCGGTGTGGCCGACGTAGGCAATGACCTGCCCGGCTTTGACCTGCTGGCCTGCGGTGACGCAGATGCTCGAGCAGTGCGCGTACAGTGTCGTCAATCCACCGCCGTGGTCGAGCTTGACGTGGTAGCCATAACTGCCGCCCCAACTGTCGAGGGCGTTGGCGATAGTGACGGTGCCGTCGGCAGCCGCCAGGATCGGGGTGCCTTCGGGCACAGCGATGTCGGTGCCGCTGTGGTAGCTGGTTTCGCCAGTGATCGGGTCGGTGCGGTAGCCCTGCGGCGAGGTGATCGTGCCCGCCACCGGCAGCGGCCATTGCAGCGCGCCGCCACCCAGCGTGGTGTCGGAGCCGGGCGTTAGGATCTCGCCACCCAGTTCCCCATACCTTACTGAAAGTTTCCGATATATGCGGCCTTACCGGCGAAATCGGCTTCCATGACACGGACACCGGCTACCTTGTCAGCTTTCCCGATGATGACGGCAAAGCCGATCAGCGGATGGCCGAGTATAAGAAGCGGCTTATCGATCTTGAAAACAATATCTGGAATCGGTAATTTGTGACCCGCCGGGGAAATTCATATAAATAAAATGGCAGCCCCTTCTGCTGAAATTGCATCAGCGGAAGGGGCTGTATTTATATTGTATTCAGTATTTCCAACGCCCTTGACAGGGGCACCACTTTCTGGCACTTGGCCTTTTGGGAATCATATCTCGCTTTCTTACCGTCCGGCATTACTGCTATGGCGTTTTCTGTCAGGACAGCAGCTTTCAATTTGGGAACATAGCGATGAACCTTCCCCTGCCGGTCAATCTTGGCATGAGACATGATAAGTTCCGCTGTTCCCAGCTTGATTTTTGCTTCTTTCGGTAGCGGTGAAAGCCACTTGTAGGTTTCACGCTCCGAGGCCATCCCCCACATAGAATACTGGTAAACTCGCCCGCCGAAGAAGCTGTCCTGCTGTTCCATATATTCAAAGTGTTCCGTCTGCTGCGTGACCATCTGCGCCACGCGGTCGGCATTAAGCTCCATCTCCGCTAAGTGGATGCACTCATGCCGTTGGTGCTCGCAATAATAGCCACAGCTGATATTGACCGCAGCTGTTTCCAGATACGGTGCGATATAAGATATGTCACTACACGAACCACCTGCTGTTTCAAATCCGAACGAGGTAACGAAGTCCTCAAACTCCGGGTTATCGCAGCGGTAAAACACAGCATCATTACTGCCCCGGCGGTCAAGCTCTACAATGTAGTTTACCTGTGGCCGCAAAGGACCTCTTGTGAATTTCTTTGCACCTACACAGCCGACTTCCTCATCCTCACAGAACAGCACATGACAGTTCGCCGTGCGCAGGATCTGCAAAATCATCCAGACACCACAGCGGTCATCGCCGCCGATTCCCTGCGGTGACATAGCTACTGCCCTGTCTGCCGAATAGCATATCTGCTCGACAGGCTGACGGTGAACCGTGTCCATGTGGGCTACCAGCAAGACAGGAATCGTTCCCTCGGCATACAGGTAGCCGGGCTTATCGGTAACGGGGTAACCCCTGCTTTTCAGCTCGGCTTTTAACCTCTTTTTCAATTCCATCTGCGGCAGACGTAGAATGGTTTCAAACGTCAATTCTTGCATGGATTCCTCCTTTATGCGGCAAGGCCGCTCATCTGGTTCGGGCAGAAGCGATTGGCACCGATGGAAAGGCAGTCTCCATGAATCGTACAGTTTCTGCATACGCCAACAACCTGCTCATAGCAGGCAGGGCATATCCCACGCTGCTCACCGGAACGAGCAATTCCGATACGCGGCATACCGATAAACTTTTCTTTGCATACCGTACATTCATAGCTGCACTCATTGCAATAAAAGTGCTCATCAATATAGCGCCCATATCCATGCACTGTTTTGCCGCAGCCTTTGCAGACAAACATACTGCCGCATTCTGCACAGCGTATCGAGCGGTGATTCTTCTGTTCCCCGCCGCAGCAGACACATCGAGCCACGGAACCAATCGTCATTTTGCCATAGTCGGTCTCCCCTTTCAGCAGAGAAGCAACCGCATACCCATACGCATAGTCAGGATAGTGGTTGCTGTCCGCCGCAGATTCGCAGTAAGGTTCGGTTTCTTTTCCTCGCTTGATCGACCACAAGTTCGGCTTGTCAAGGCAAGTTGCAATCGCCTGCTGGACGATGCTGCGATACAGGGTTTTCTGGTCTTCCAAATCTGTAGGATACAGGCGTGATTGCAGCAAAACATTATCCTTATAGCAGAAAATTTCTCGCGTGATGCGAGGGGCTGTATGGAAGTCCTGCGTGTACTCGTCACTGACCGTGAAGAAAATCATACTAACGGCATCGCCCATATAGGACTGGCAGCCACCGCGATAGCCGCCACCATCCAGGCAATGGCAGGAACTCCAAGTGTTGTCGCGGTTAGACATTTCGAGAAAATCGCAGGGGTGGATTGACAGCACTGCGGTTTTCTCAATATGCGCCGGGTTCAGGGCATCGGCCAGCCGTGCAAACAGCGCGTTGTAAGGTTTGACCGTGCGCATATAACGGTTGTCCGGCTCGCCTGCTTCCGCTTCTTCCTCGATTTGGTCAAGATGGAATTTCAGGCAAAGTCGATTGATAATGCGGCTCGCCTTTTGCCCCGGTGCGCACTTGATGCCGCCGTACTGTCGGATCGTGTCCAAGCGGTATTCGTTTGGTATCCGGGCATAGTCTGCGGTTGATGCGCGCAGGGCTGTTTCAAAGTTTTCGTACACCGTATCATCTGTGCAGGCCCTGCGGCCCAGTTCCAGTATGGCGGCGCGCGTTTCATCTACCGTAGCACGGTCGATCTCTCGCCGCTCCTCCACGCGGAACACGATTGCCAGTTCTTTTTCATTCCATAGCGGATGCCTACGCAGAAGCTGTAAAAGCCCCTGCTTCTGTTCGTACCATTGCGTAAGGTTTGCTGTGACGCCTTCTTCCGAAAACGGCTTTTGATACTTGTGCATGACCTCGTAAAATTGCTGTTTGAGTTCGTCCAGCATTGTGATCTCGCCTTTCTTGAATTTTTATTTTTAACGCCGGGCGGCGCTAAACCAAAATAAAAAAGCGAGAACAACTTTTCTTCGCTGCCAATAGCAGCACAAAAGTCATTCTCGCTTTATACGGGGCAGCCCCCGGCGGATAAAAAATGCCTGCGATGCACAGACCAGACGGTCAACGGCATTGCAGGCACAAAGTACAAAAATAACAACGTGTGTCAGTGCAAATTGCTTTGCAGGACACATACATCACTTACACCAGTATAATACCATAAATCGTAGAAAACGTCAATTTGCCGCTGAAGTTCATCCTGTTTTATTTTCGGCCAAGCAAGAACCTCCAATCTATGCGGCAAAACCGTATAGGTTGGAGGCTGTTTCAAATCAAGTGGTTACCTTCCTTGGTGGGTGAGTTTTTCATCCTCAACCCCAGCCAGCTTTCCAATGTCTGCAAGTCGCTGAACAGAATATCATAGACCTCATCACTTACCAACGGCGTATGGGCTTCATACGCCGCGCGGCAGCGGTTCAAGCGTTCTGTTAGTTCCCGCAGCTTGGCTATGAAAGCGGCTTTCTCTTGCCATTCCTCAGTTTTCATTTGCTTTTGGGGGCACAGTGGCCGAAGTTCAGTTCATTGATCACCGACAGGATGGTTTCATCGTCATCCCAATCGGCAGAAAACGCTGTCGACGCATAGGTGCCATCCAGCATGACCATCACTCTCCCCTGCTCAATGCGCAGAGTCACATCCTTGCGCCGGGCGCAGACGATGGCGAGATTTCCTATTTGCTTCATAAGGTGAGCACTTCCTTTCTTACGTGGTCTGCAAAGCCATAGGCAGCACCTTGCGGCTCCACAGGTCAACAAACTTTTTACTTCTTCCGTAGGGTCGCTGTTGTGGTCGCCATGGATTTGCTCGATTTTACCATTGCGCACCTCCACGGTCACATACGGCTTTTTTGGTTCTTCCACGCGGCGGACAAACACGATCAGACATTTTTTCGCTGCCACTCGCTCAATATAGGTGCCGACACAGTGGTGCAAAGCCTGTCCTTCTGCGATGAGGTCATCGGTTTGCTTGGGGCAGACAATTTGCAGTTTCTTTGAAGTGAGGTTAGCCTTTTCTGCCAAATGCTCATATACTTCACGAAATGCACGCTTTGTTTGCTCGTCCCTACACTTCTTAATGTATCGGCTCAACTCGTCATGGGCCTCATTGCAGTGTTTGGGAAACAAAACCTGACTGCTTTTCATATCATAATTCTGTTCTTGACACATTTGCAGATAGTCGCTGTAAGTCGAGATTGCTTCTTCCATCGGGGAACGATAGAGGAAAGCCCGCTTCAGCTGCATATAGTCTGGCAGCTGGCTGTCCATATAGCGCATGAATTTTCTTGCCGTCATATAGGCAAACCACTGCGTTGGAACCGTATGCACATGATTTTTGAGCTGCCACTGTAAAAGTTCCTGCCGACTGCGCAAATTAAGCTTCGTGTATTGCTGGTATGCTCTCAATGTATCGATGCCAGCATTTAACTCACGCAGCATGGTCAAATCTTCTTTGTTGACCCGTAAAATGCGGTGTGTGCGTTTTTGCGTGTCATCAATTTCTGATCCCATACCGTGCCGATACACAATGTCTGCGACGATGTGCTCGAATCCGACTTTGACAAGATGCTCAATGAGTTTTGGATAGCGCCGATATACGCGCAGATAGGTACTGACCTGCATTGCCTCCTTCGTAGGTTCATAGAACTGCCGGAGTGCGCAATACTGCCACGGTGTTCCCTGCAAGGCTCTTTTCAGTGATGGCAGGTAAACCGCCCCGGTATCATCGGCTTCATAACTGCTTGTATAGGGAGAAAACCTCGGACGGTTTCCTCTCCGCCAGTGTGTTGCGCTATCATAACCGCTGTCATAATAGAACGCTTCTGTGTCGGTGCCTTCTTTCCCAACGACGCGGATAAATAACCTTGCGTTCTCATAAATTTCTTTCGCAGGCGTATTCTTTTTTTCCTTATATGCCCAGCGTACCTTGAAGATCCGTATCAGCAATTCTTCATCGCTGATTTTTTGAATAACCTGGCAGGTTTCCCTGTCCTCATGGTAGGCGGCTCTTCTCCCCTGCGCTTTGGCGATTGCCTTTTGTTTGCATTGCGGGCAGACAAAGATTTTTCCGGTTTTCGGCTTTTTTATCACAGAAAACTTCTCGCAATAGGTACAAAAAACCTGCGTTGCTGGCTGGTTCCTGTCATACGAATAAAACAGATAGTGCGGCATGACATTTTGGTCAATCCAGTGTGCCAAGTTTGAGGGTGCAGCCGGGACCTTTTTCATTTTCTCGACTATGTCCGCATCACGTTTGCAGCGGCGAGCTTTTGCCTGCTTATTACGGATGCTATACTGATAGTTCTGTAACTCCTTCAACACGGCGATGCCACTTACGTTGCGATGGATAAAGTCCGCGATTGCAGCGCCATCCGTCCCTTTATAGAAAACGCAGGATTCTCTAAAATTATAGAAACTTTCATCGGCAAGGCTCATCAGCATGGCATCCCGCCACTTGACGTTCCCCTCGGCATCACGCTCCAGCGTGGCAAAGGTATCCTTGCCCTGAAACACGACCCACTTCGGCATACGGTCATTTGTTTTCAGGCGTTCACAGTCATAGAAGTAAACTGTCAGCACCCTATGCCCGCCAAGCAGTTTGACGGCAGCGGTGACAAGGTATTTCACCCGTTCCGTGTACAACACACCGGCATTTAGGCTGATGTGCAGCGGAACATTGGCTGCATGGCGGCAGGCTCGTTTGTCCAGTTTCATCCTGCTGCCTCCTCTGTGCCGAAGTCACCAAAGGTGAGCTGTTCTTCGTTCGCGGGTTTCGGGGCTGGTTTGGGCGCTGCTTTCTTGGGCTTATCTTTTTTTGACTTTGCCTGCCTTGGGCATTTTCCCGTTGTAAGTTTTGGGGACAAACTTTTCTTCCGGTTCGGCATCCTCCTTGGCTTCGGCATCGCGGAAATATTCCCGCGCCCACTGGTAGCAGAGTTCGTCCGGCACATCGCCGCCGAAACCGCCGCCCATAGGCTTTTCGTCATTGTCCTTCATTTCCTGTTCCAGATACTCCCGCGCCTTGCGGTTGATGTAGTGGAAGCAATTCAGCATCTTTTTCTTGGGGTTCATCACAAGGCGGGCAAAAGCGGGGTCAGCCAGACACTCGGTCTGCACGTCCTCCATGACGCATAGCTTCATGTTGCGGCGGGTCAGGCGCTCGGTATCCTGCGAAACGCGGTTCATGGATGCCTGCATCACGTCATCATCCGACATAGCGGCAAGACGGTCCAGCTCCTGCTGCTCCCGCAGTTTCTTCTGTGCCTGTTTTGCTTCCCATTCGGCTTTGCGCTTGGCTTCGGCAGCATCAAATTCAGCCTTTTTGCGGGCTTCTTCCGCGTCCTCCGCTTGCGGGTCTGGCTTTGGGGGTTCAACCGGCTCAAATTCTTCGCTGAAAGAATCTACAGTTTCACTGTCCGAGGACACCTCAAAAGCATCATCCTCGGCATCGCGGTTCATCATATCCATTTCAGAGAGTATACCCATCATTCCGTCCTTTCTAAAAAAGGCAGAGAGCCGTCAATTTAGCTCTCTGCCATAACTTTGCGCGGCATCAAGCCGCTTTTTCTTTTGTTTCTTCCTGCCGCAAAGCAAGCTGCCAGTCATCTATGCCCTTGTAGGCAGTATTCCAGACAAGGCTTGTGCTTTGCAGCCCGGCTGTATGGGCGATCTGCTGTACCTTTTCGGCGGCGTCTGCCACATATTCATTCTCTGACTTGTCCATGTCGTAGGCTTCCACGACCAGCTTGGTGCCGTTCTGTGCCATGCAGCGCAGTGCGGATTCCAAACCGTTCAAGCTGTTCACCCCTGCCACAGCGACAAACGAACGCCCTGTCAGGCAGTGGGCAATATCAGCTTTAAGCAGTCCTTCGGTCACATACACGGTCTTGGCAAACGGTTTGCCCACAAAATGCAGCGGACTGCCGGAGGTCACACCATGCGGCTTGCCGATAGAAGACAGCCAGATGTATTTTGCTCCGCTTTTACCCGGTGGGTCATCCCTACGGCGCAGCGGCGTGTCCAGCCGTATCTGCATACCACAGATTAAACCATCCATACCGACAGCCGGGAGCAGGATGCCCGCCGTGCGGCTGCCGAAATTGATCGTCCACCGCCCGGCATTGTCCGTATAGAAGCCCGGCACACCCTGCAAGGTGCAGCCCTGCCGCTGCAGACGCTCGGCATAACTGCGGCACAGAAACGCAGGCGGGGTCGATTTGAACCCGAACCTTGCGATCTGCTCCTCAGTCAGCCCGCGCCGCGGTGACAGCAGATGCGCTTTGTGCGTGGGTGTCAGCGGTAGCATGGAGAGCAGCAGCGAGTAGGTCTGATGGATCTCCTGCGGGGTTGCGCGGACATTTTGCTCTGGCTTTACCCCGATGCAGTCATTCACCCTTGGCCGGGGTGTGTATCGCCCCAGCGCTTCACAAATCTCGCGGTAGGCATCGGCATTGCCGGTGCAGTTATAGCGGGCATACAGTGCCAGCATTCCGCCCGCCGCGCCGCAGCGGTTGCAGCGCCAGACGTTTTTGTCTGTGTTGACGTTGAGCCGCCCGCGCTGGTCCCCACAAAAGGGGCAGTTTAAGTACAGGCTCGACGGCAGACGGCGACGGACAGTAAGCCCCAGCAGTTCTACTACATCGGCAATGCCAAACGGAAACGTATCGGAAGATGAGGTCATGCAAAACGGCCTCCTTTCCGGTTATCCCGCCTGTTTCTCCTGCAAGCTGTCCCATATAATGGCGGCCGCCGCGCGGAGGATGTTGTTTTCTCCCTGATAGCCTTTCACATACCAGCGCAGGCTGGCAGGGCGGCGGTCAGCGACCTGTGCCAGCGTCCAGCCCTTGCAGGTGCCGCAGTCTACGATGACGTTCTGCGCCTGCTCGTAGGTCATCTGCCGGCGGATCTCCTCCACCGGGCTGCTTTGGGTATACGCAGCGGCGGGCGGTTCCTGTTCCAGCACAATGACATTCTGCGTCGGTTCTGGCGGGGTCTGTGCAGACTGCACGGATTCCAGCACAACCGTCTTAGGCTTTTCTACGACTTCTGCCGTGACCTGTTCGGGAACAGGCATATCGTCCGCCATGATGGCATCCAGCGGGTCAGTCTTGGCAGACTCCTGCGGGGTAGCTTTCACGGACTCCGGCTGCTTCTGCACAGGCTCTGCGACTTCCACTTTCGTCTGCACAGGCTTGGCAATCTCTGCTTTTGCTCCCACCGGCACCTCACTGCCGTATTCCTCGGATTCGCTACCCACATCGGTAAACTGGATGCCGAAGCCCGCATTGGAGAGCGCCGTGTCCAGCGCTTCCTCCTGCGCAGCTTCCACATACAGCCCACCGGGCGTTGCGTCCAGCGTGCAGTTGGCAACGTAGCTGCTCAGCGGTTCGGCATCCTCGCGGTCACGGTAGACCTTGGCTTCAAAAATTGCCATTTTCTCGGTAATGCGCAGGGCGTTGAGCTTCAGCCGCCCCGTGGGGCAAGCCAGCCGGAACCACAGCTTTTTGTACCGCAAATCGAGACGCATCACGTCCTCCCCGGTTTTGCGGGAAGTTGTGCGGCGCAGGAATTTCAGCGGGTCAAAGCCGGGTACATGGTTTAAGGATGCCACAGCGGCGTTGGTAGTGTAGAGCATAGGTTCTTGATTCCCTTTCATGGGTGATTTCTCCCTTCATTATTACATTCAGCCGGCCTGTTGCAGTTCCGGCAGTGCGTTTCGTTCGGTGTGGTATGCCTTGCAGTAAAGGTGGATGCGCTCGCCCAGCATGGTGTTGCGCTTGCTGATATCCGCGCGGTGAACCGCCATAAACAGAATCGGCTTATGTCCCACAAGGATGACTTTTTTCTTGGCGCGGGTCACGGCTGTATACAATAAATTACGATACAGCATGATTGTGTGTGCCTTGACGATGGGGATAATGACCGTTTCAAACTCGCTGCCCATTGCCTTATGAATCGTAGTAGCGTAAGCAAGGTCAACGTGCGCCAGTTGTTCCGTCGTGTAAGTCAACTTGCGGTCGCCGCCAAAATCCATCTGCACAAGCCGTTCGCCTTTGCTGTTCGTGGTAATCCCGGTAATAAAACCGAGGTCACCGTTGGACACTTTCTCGGTGTTCTTTGTCTGCATAACGCGGTCATGGACGCGAAAAATGCGGCTGCCGATCTTCACTTCTTCCTCGGCCGAGCGGAACGGGTTGACCCGTTCCCGAATGGCACGGTTAAGCTGCTCGGAGGCTGCCTCGCCTTTCTCGCGGAACGGCGAAAGGATCTGCACGTTCTCGATGCCACGCTCGGCGGCTTCTTTGCAGTAAATGTCTTGGATGCGCCGCGCCGTCTCGATTTGCGTCGGGCTGTCCACGAACACAAAGTCATTGCCGTAGTACAGCTTGGTGCTGCCCTCGTTGATGAACTTCGCATTGTAGGCAATCAGGCCGTCTTTCGACTGGCGGAAAATCCAATCCAGTACCGTGACAGGCACCATTCCGCTGTGGATCAGCTCGTAGAACACGTTGCCGGCGCCCACGCTGGGCAGCTGGTTCGGGTCACCCACAAGAACGACCCGCGTATGCTGACCGATGCGCTTGAAAAACTGCTGTGCCAGCCACATATCCACCATAGAAAACTCGTCCACAATGACGAGGTCGGCATCCACAAAGCGAACGCGCTCGCCATCGCCTACTTCTTCCCCGGTGCCGAGGCCCAGTGCGCTGTGCAGCGTGCGGGCTTCATCCACGCCGGTGCTTTCCGCCATGCGGCGGCTGGCACGGCCCGTGGGGGCCATGAGGGCGAACTTTCCTTTTGGATGCAGGTTCTTGAACACCTCGATAATGGCCTTTAACACGGTGGTCTTGCCGGTACCGGGCGAGCCGGTGATAATCGTCAGCCCATGCTGGAACGCCGTGCGCACTGCCTGTTCCTGCTTTTGGGAAAGCGTGATGCCCAGACTTTCGCGCACCGATTCCAGCGCAGACTCGATATTCTCGGCTACGCTGATGTTGGCAAGCCGCTCGGCAATCATGCGGGCGGTGTCGTCCTCCTGCCCGAACACGCGCGGGCTGTACAGGTACTGCTTGTAGGCAACCACGGCGCCATGCAGAATCATCTGCTGCAAGGTTTCCTGCACTTCCTCGGTGCGGACGCGCTGTTCCGGGATGGGAATGGGCGCATTGAGCAGGAGCAGCGTTTCCTTTACTAAATCTTCCGATGGCAAGAATAGGTGCCCTGATTTGCTGCGGGCATCCTCCAGCGTGTAGAGCACTGCGCCTTTGATACGCTCGGTGCTGTGCAGACGATTGTCCGTCTTGCGGACGATGCCATCCACACGCTTGAAGCCGAAGCCGGAAATCTGGCATAAATCATATGGGCATTTTTTGAGGATATCTACACATGCCGGGCCGAAGTGCTGATAGATTTTCAGCGCCGTGGCGGGCGTGATCTTGAACGGCCCCAAAAGGCTCATAAGGTTGCGCAGAACGCGGCTCTCGGCGTAGGATTCCTCAATGTCCTTGAGTTTTCCCTCGGTGATGCCGCGGATTTGCAGCAGCTTTTCCGGCTCGTTGTCAAGGATATTCAGGGTGTCCGGTCCGAACGTGGCAACAATGTCCTCTGCTGTCTTGGGACCGATGCCCTTGATAAGCCCGGAACCCAAGTATGCCAGCAGACCGTCCGCTGTCTGCGGAACGATTTCCTGCCACTGCTCGACCTGCAGCTGATACCCGTACTTGCTCTCGACCCACTCACCGTCCAGTTCCAGCTCCACCGCCTTGGTGCGGGGCAGTTCGTACCCCACCGCCGTAAAGCGCAGCATACGGTCGCCGTAATAGCGGTCGCTGCAAGCCTGCAGCGGAATGCGCGGATCATTGGTTTTGACAACGATGATGGAGAATTTGTTTGCTTCGTTGTAAAAAATCGTAGATTCGTAGGTGACACGGCAGCCGGTAATGCCGCTGTGTTCCTGTTCACTGTCGTGCATAGGCACGCTCCCTTCTTTGTCAGGCGGCTTCGTCCGCCGCTTTTGCCTTGATGCTGAACCGCCGCGATTCCGATACCGTGACGTACTCGTCATAAATATCCGGGTGCAGCAGCTTCAGCTTTTGGAGGTTGTCTTTCGTGATGCCTGTCCGGCTGACGGGGTTGTAGCTGATTGTGTACTGTGTACCGCCGTACTCCCCCATCGCCATGCAGCTGCCGTCCAGTTTGGCAACCATCTGACCTTTCAGCCGCTGCATTTCTGTGTCCAGCGTCCTAACTCTCGTTTCCACCTGCTGCTTTTGCTCCTGTAAGCGGAGATACCGTAGCATGGTGGCAGACAGGTCGCTGTCCAGTTCAATTGCCGGAATTGTTTTGTCAGCAGCACCCAAACGGCGGCGCAGACTTTCGAGGATCAGGCTGCCGTCCTCGGTGTAGGGTGGCGGGATGCGGGTCAGGATGTGATCGTGCCAGAACTCTCGTTCCAGATAGACCATCTCCTGCTCGTATTCTCGGTCGCGGTACAGGTGGCGGATAATGACTTCGTCCTCATTGTTGCCATACAGACAGCAATAGAAGATTTCGTCGATGTCCATGACGGCCATGTAGTGCCGCCCTTGTGTTTCGTAGTAGACGGGAACACATTCCTCGCCGTCCTTCCACCAGTGGTCTTTTGCGTTGTAGTTGGTCGTTTTGATTTCCAGAATCGCAATTTTCCCGTTTGGCCGGCGGACAAAGTAGTCCACATCTGCCAGCATGAAAGAATACTGCGGGTGTTGGAACATTTTCTTGATCTGGAAAACCTCCAACCCGGTTTTCTTGGCGAAAATCCGGGCGACCAATGGTTCCAGCAGATGCCCCATTTCCAGCGCTACCCAGTTGCCTGTATCATCGGCAGCCGAAGCGATGTTCAGCTTGTCATCGTACAGATCGCGGGCGGTTCGGAACGGAGAAATGCCGAGGATCGCGGCGACATCGCTGCCGCCTATCCCCCGCCTGCGGTATGCCAGCCATTCCTGCTCGGTGAGGTTTTCGGTGCTGACCAGCACCTTGGGTTCCTGCCGTATGTGCTCCGGCATCTTCAGCCCCTCCTCTCGCGCCGGAGATAGGGACGCTTGGGCCGGGTGCGCACATTGTACAGCCGATACTGCAAATTGCGTGGGATGGGTCTTGCCTTGCGCGGGCGCGTGATGCGCCGTGCGATTGCCTTGGGTCTTACCTGTTCATTCATTTGGTGTTCCACCTTTCCTATATAAAATGTATTTCTCAAAGCCTGGCGGCTCTGAAACAAAATAAAAAAGCGAGAATGACTGCAGGCAATGCCTGATGTTCACGGCAAACCGCGAACCACGATCATTCTCGCTATGGTTGGGTGTTTTCACCCCGTATAAAAAGAAAAGTGCCGGCAGCGTCCGCCCGATATGGGCAGGACAGGGCTGCTGGCACGAATTACAAACTTAAACAGCGTGTGCATAAGGCACAAAAATCATTTACAGGTGGAGTATAGCACAAGAAAGTCCGCCCTGTCAAGATGGTGAGATTTTGCATGATAAAAGCATAGTGTCCGCATTACATCCGCGCAGCTTTTGTATATACCATCGTTGTTTTTCCTAATAAAATTAGAATACAGCAAGATTTATTTCTTAAATCGATGCTGTCACGCGCGCGAAGAAAATCTGACACCACAAAGTCAATCGGAGGCATTTATCATGCAAGATCCCGAAAGTGTACCCATCCATCTGAAGCTAACGCTTTCCATCAAGGAAGCGTCCGAATACAGCAATATCGGCATCAACAAAATTGATGCCATGCTCAAACAGCCCAACTGTCCTTTCGTGTTGTATGTAGGGTCAAAGAAATTGGTCAAACGCAAAGAATTTGAAGCCTACCTGCGATGAGGCTAAGATCAAGCGGTTTTGTATGCACGCTCTGAGACACACCTATGCGACCCGTGCGATTGAAAGCGGAGTGCTGCCGAAAGTCCTACAAAGGCTGCTCGGTCATTCCAGCATCAAAACAACCATGGACCGCTATGTCCATGTCACGGATGATTCCCTGACCAACGCCATCAAACAGTTTGAGCAAAACACCAGTCTGGCAAGTTGAAAAATGGTGCGCTGCTGAAAAATTGGTGCGGAATTGGTGCGGAGGACACCCCTCGTAAACTATCGCACCGGTGAACCGATTAAGAACAGTTCCTATGACACCCACCTCTATAAGCTGTGCGAAAAAAGCCGGCCCACGCGCTGCGCCATACGTAACCCGCGCGATTCGAACCCGGAAACCATTGAAGACACGAGAAAAATGAAAGAGAGTTGAGATATATGAAATTAGGTATCGTCGGTTTGCCCAATGTTGGCAAATCCACTTTGTTCAATGCGCTGACCAGCACCCAGAATGCTCAGGCAGCCAACTATCCGTTCTGCACCATTGAGCCGAACTCCGGCATTGTTCCGGTTCCTGATGCCCGGCTGGACAAACTGGCCGAGATCTGGCAGACAGACAAAAAGACCCCCGCCATTGTGGAGTTTGTGGATATCGCCGGTCTGGTCAAAGGTGCCAGCCAGGGCGCTGGTCTGGGAAACAAGTTCCTGGGCCATATCCGCGAGTGCGATGCCATTGTACATGTGGTGCGCTGCTTTGACGATGACAACATCATCCATGTTGTGGAGGATGTGAACAAGCCGGAAAGCGTTGACCCCATCCGCGATATTGACGCCATCGACCTGGAGCTGATCCTGGCCGACCTGGAAGTTGTCAGCAACCGCCTGGGCCGCCAGCAGAAAGCCGCCAAGACCGGCAATAAGACCGCTGCTGCCGAAGCTGCCTGGCTGGCAGAGCTTGCCGCTCATCTGGAAGGCGGCAAGCCCGCCCGTTCCTTTGCCTTTGACCCGGATGACGACAGCCAGAACACCGCTCGCAAAGAACTGGGTCTGCTCTCCGCCAAGCCGGTGATTTATGCCTGCAACGTGGGCGAGGATGACCTGCTGGGCGGGTTGGACGAGAACCCGTACTATCCGTTGGTTGCCGCCCGCGCCAAAGAGGAAAACGCACAGGCAATCCCCATCTGTGCCAAGACCGAGGAAGATATCGCCGGTTCCAGCCAGGAAGAAAAGCTGGCGTTCCTGCACGAGATGGGCATTGAATCCACCGGCCTGGATAACCTGATTAAGGCAAGCTATGATCTGCTGGGACTCATCAGCTTTTTGACGGACGGTAAAAAGGAATGCCGCGCCTGGACCATCCACCGCGGTACCAAGGCCCCTCAGGCCGCCGGGAAGATCCATTCCGACTTTGAGCGCGGCTTCATCCGCGCCCAGGTCATCAGCTATGACGCACTGGCCGACAACAACTTTGACTATGCTGCGGTTAAGGCCAAGGGCCTGCAGCGCACCGAGGGCAAGGAATACGTTGTGAATGATGGCGATGTGATCGAATTCCTCTTCAACGTCTGATAAAAAGGAGCAATACCATGATCATTGGCATTATGGGCGCTATGCCCGATGAAGTTGACCAGCTGTGTGCCAAGCTGGAGCAGGTGACCAAAGAAACTTACGCCGGGGTGGAGTACCACCAGGGCATGCTGAACGGCCGCCAGGTCGTTGTGTGCTGCGCCGGTATGGGCAAGGCAAACGCCGCTTCCACCGTGCAGGTTCTAATTACCAAGTACGGTGCCGAGAAGATCATCTTCTCCGGCATTGCAGGCAACATGACCAGCAAGATCGGCATTGGTGATGTCTGCGTGGGCGAAACCGTAGTATATCACGACGCCCAGAACGACATGATTGCCCAGAGCGCACCGTTCACCGCAGAGTACCACGGCGACCCGGCCCTGGTCAAAGCTGCACTGGATGCCTGCAACGCCTGTGGTGTTAAGGCCATTGCCGGCAAGATTGCCACCGGTGACCTTTTTGTTGGCGATGCCGCCACCAAAAAGGCTATCGAGGACAAATGCCAGCCCGACTGCGTGGAGATGGAAGGCGCTGCTGTAAGCCAGGTTGCCGCCCGCAACGGCGTACCCTGCGTCATCCTGCGCGCCATGAGCGACAATGGCATCGTATGGCAAACACAAAGAAGGCCCAATAAGCCAAAATAGAAAAAGAATAGAACCACCAAAGAACGTCCTTTTGTTAGGCGAAACGAAATAACGAAAAATAGGGAACAAAAATATAAAATGAGTAAACATCCTAAAAACCATTCGCCAATTTTATAAAACGTAGAGGTGAACTGTTGCATGTAGCCGTCAACCCCTATAATAGAAAAGATGAGTTTCCATTTTGGGACTGAGGCATTATTTCCATGCAAGACTTCTCCATAGACAAATAAAGAAAAAAATATCACCCAAAAATCCGGATAAATCGCTAAAATTCTGCCTTTTACATATTCCTTTAGATTCCACCTGTTTTGCCAACGGTGGGTTAAGCTTGCCCCAGAAAGCAAAAAGAATAAATTGACCCCAATGCTTCCCCAAAAGCTAAACATTTGGAGTATAAATGGAGAAAAATGGATATATCCAGCTGTATTTGATTCAATAATGAAATGGTACACAAGTATAAATATTGCGGCTAAATCTCTTGAGCAATCCAACTCAATAAGATAGTTTTTATCAGATGATCCTGTTCCCATAATTAACCTGCCGTTTCATAAAGCTCATAAGCAGTTTCAAGAGTAATTTGTCCAAACAATCACTTTGGAAGATTTCAGAGAAATCATCCGTTTCTTTTTTACATTTCCTACAAAACACAAAAAATCCCGCAGCTGGTTATGAACTGCACCCCATTTGTTAGACAGTATGGTATACTGTTTAGGAAATGGGGTGTTTTTGTATGCCAAAAGGATATCGGAAGTACAACGGAACGCAGAAGGTAGAAATCATTAAACGAATCCACAGAGAAAACCTGAGCTTTAAGGGAGCGTCCAGAGAATATGGCATTTCGGACCGTACACTCAGGGACTGGGAGCGCATTTATTGGGAGGAAGGAGAAGAAGCACTTCTAACAGAGCGCCGGGGTCGAGCTTGTGTAGCCAGTGGGACACAGAAAGGCCGGAAACCAAAACTGAACAAGCAAGTAGAAGAAGACCTTATTGCAGAGAATCAAAGGCTTCGGATGGAGATAGACTACTTAAAAAAATTGAATGCCTTGGTGCTGGAAGAGGAACGCCAAAACAGAAAGCACAAGTAGTTCAGGAACTGAGGCAGAAATACCCGCTGAAAGCACTGCTGCAACTTGCCGGACTTCCTCGCAGCACGTTCTACTACTATCTGCACCAGTCTCAGAATCCTGCCAAATACCAGATGGTAAAGGAACAGATTGTTATAATCTTCAACGAGAACAAAAACGATACGGATACCGCAGAATCACAAAAGAACTGCATAACAACGATATTCGTGTGAACCACAAGACGGTTCGGAAACTCATGAAGCAGCTTGGTTTAGTCTGTCAGGTTCGTTCAAAAAAGGAAGTACAGTTCTTACAAAGGCGAAGTTGGAGAAGTAGCTCCAAACCTGCTGGAACGGCATTTCAAGACAAACCAGCCGAATCGGAAATGGGTCACAGATGTTACCGAGTTCAAAGTGAACGACCAGAAACTCTACCTGTCTCCAATTCTTGATTTGTTCAATGGCGAAGTTGTCAGCTACAATCTGAGCCGCCATCCGAACTTTAAGCAAATCACGGATATGCTGGAAGGTGCTTTTCAAAAGCTGCCGGACAAGGTTGACAATCTGATTCTGCATTCGGATCAGGGCTGGCAATACCAGATGAAGTCCTACCAGAATCTACTGAAAGCAAAAGGAATTACGCAAAGTATGTCTCGGAAAGCCACTTGTCTGGACAATGCAGTTGCCGAGAACTTCTTCGGACTGCTCAAGACGGAACTGTTCTATCTGGAAAAATTTGATTCCATTGACCAGCTTGAAAAGGCTATTGTCGATTACATCGACTATTACAACAATCGCCGAATCAAATTAAAACTAAACGGCCTGAGCCCTGTGCAATACAGGATTCAGACCGTTGGGGCCGCTTAATTTGTTTTTTGTCTAACTTTTGGGGTTCATATCATTATAGCTGCGGGAATTTTTATTCTTCCTCAAACTCCAAGTACCGTTTGGGGTCCCAGTGGCAGGCGGCGGCCATGTGGTTTAACAGGGTGTCGCCGGGGGTCAGAGTATCCAGCAGCAGGTCCTCGGCAACGCGGCCGTTGTGCAAAATCAGCGCACGGTCGAGGAAATGGTCCACGTCCTCGATATAATGGGTCGAGAGCAGCAGCGTTTCGCCGCCGGTGAGGGTGGCGCTCATCAGCTTGATGAAGTCCCGCCGTGTAAAGGGGTCCTTGCCCAAAAACGGCTCGTCCATCAGGTAGTAGGGCACCCGCTTGGCAAAGCCTGCGGCCAGCTCCACCCGGGCACGCTGGCCGGTGGAGAGATGGCCTATCACATCGCTTCCGTGCAGGCTGAAAAACTCCAAAAACTTCGCGTACCGCGCGGGGTCAAACGCCGGGTGCAGGTCGGCCAGCAGCTGGCCGTAGGCGGCTACCGTCAGCGCGGGGTAATAGCTGCCCTCGCCGGTGATGTAACTGATGCGCTCGTACTGTTCGCCCGCCGGTCTGCCGTCCAGCAGCGCTGTGCCCTTGTGGGGCAGCAGCTCGGCAATGCAGCGCAGCAGCGTTGTTTTTCCGGCGCCATTCTCACCCAGCACGCCCACGATCTGCCCGTCCGGCACGGTGAAGTCCGCGCCCAGCAGGCCCACGGTCTGGCCATGGCTGCGGTAGGTCTTTTGCAGATTTTTTACCTCGATCATAGCCGTTTCTCCCTGTCCTTCTCGTAAAGTTCGTAGTTCATATAGTGGCGCGCAGACCAGCTAAGGTAGTACTTGTTCAGTTGCCCGCCCCAGTCGCGGTCGGCGCCGTTGTCCAGGCGGCCGCGGTAGCGCGGGGCGCTGCCATCCAGCGGACAGACCAACAGCAGCGTGCCGGTTTGGTAGGTGCTGTAGGAATTGTCGGCGTTGACTTCACCCACGGTGGTGTACTCGGGCGTGGCGATGAGCAGCGCGTCACCGGCGGTGTTCAGCACGGCGTCCTCGGCGTTGCGCATGTAGATGTCGACGGCCTGCTGGTCGCTGCCGCCCTCGGCGGAGAGGGTTTGATGCAGGCTGAACTTGCCGTCCTGCACGCGCAGGGCTACAAAGAGATTGCGGAAGTCCACCTTCAGCACGGCGTCGCGGTCGGTGGTGCGGGGCAGCGCGGTCACCGAAAAATCACCGTTGCCGCCCTCGATGCCCAGCTCGATATGATCCACCTGCTCCCCCGCCGCGTTGACGAGGTCGGCGCAGGCCTTGTTCAGCGGGTCAAGGTAAACGCAGAGCGTCAGGCCGTCATCCATTGGCAGGCCGCAGACCACCTGTCGGGCGTTTTCGGGGCAGTAGAACGGTTCCAGCGTGCCGAACTCGGTGGTGGCGCAAAGCACGTCGCGGTCGCCGACTTTGCCGTCGGCAGGCAGAGCGGCGAGGTCGTCATAGCTGATGGGCGTGGCTTTGTACAGCCCTGCCTTGCGGTCGGCAACGGTGTACCGCCAGGCAAGGCCCTGGCCGTCGCCCAGCGAGAAAATTTGCCCGGCAATGTAGCGGTAGTCGGTGTTGGTATCCTCCACTTCGTCGGAGAAATCGGCCGTGTAATCATAGCTGACGCTGGTGCGGTCCAGATAGGTGGGCACCTCGGCGTTGGCGCTTACCGAGATGGGCGCATCCAGCACCACATCCCGCAGGGCGATGCGGAGAACATCGCTGCCCATGCTGATTTCGGCCATCACGCGGAAGTGGGACGCGGTGCTTTGCATCTGCCAGTTGTCGTCATACACCTGTACGCGCTGGGCGGCGGCGTTTACTTCGTCGCGCGTTTCCGGCGTTACAGCGTAAAAAGTCGAGTGAGATGCCCCCCACGCGCTGTAGTGGTACCGGTCATCGCTCTCGTCGGGGTCAAGCGCAAAGCTGGTGTCCAGGTAGCCGTCGTGCAGGTCCCAGTAGGTGTGGGCGGTGTCGAAGTAGCTTTGCCCGCGCATCGTAAAGCCGCGCAGGGCGGCGGGGTCGCCTGCCAGGTCGGTGAGGGTAACGTCCAGCGCGCTGCGCCAGCTCAGCAGCACCCACAGGGCACCGGCGGCGAGGATGGCCGCCGATAGGGCGACAGCAATGATAAAGTTACGCAGATAGGTAGATTTTTTAGTTTTCGTTTCTTTCATAGCAGGTCACTCCCCTTTCAGCAGGTTTCGCCGCGGCGGATGCTGCGCACTGCCCACCACACGGTGAGGGCGGCCAGCACGGCGGCGAGAGCCATGGCAACGTTGCGGCTTGCAGAGGTGAACATCCACTCGGGGTGCTGTTCAACGGTCACCAGGTAGAAGCACTGCCAGGCGCACAGCAGACCGACGGCGAACACGGGCAGCTTGCGCCAGCCGCGCACGGTGTCCAGCGCGGCCAGCAGCAGGGCGGACAGGGCCAGGATGCCCAGCAAGATCACCAGCTGCAAGGGGCGGCGCGGCAGCAGGCGGGAAAACAGGTGCCATCCACACGGCGTTCAAAAATCAGCTGGCGGGGCTGCACCATCACATTGTGGTAGCTGCCCCAGCGCAGGGCGGGGCTTTCGGCGCGGGCTTTGGCCAAGGCAGAGATCCATTCGGTCAGTTCGTTTTCCTGCGGCTTTTCAATGGCGGGGCG
>VOFH01000020.1_pt1 | contig 98000 bp, 143 predicted proteins | sample 5384091 | NCBI WGS metagenome assembly VOFH01 (sample SAMN12384727, study PRJNA508395) | human gut metagenome | isolation source: healthy gut G | host: Homo sapiens
GAGCTAAAATGGCGGCGGAGGACGGATGCAGAGCGCGTATGATGCGCTGGAAAAGCAAATGAAGCAGGAAACGACTGTGCTGAAAAGGGAGGAAGCTGTATGATCCGGGAATACCGCACAATCCATGAGATTTCCGGTCCGCTGATGGTGGTGGATGGTGGACGGTGTGGGCTATGATGAGCTGGCGGAGATCCGCATGGAAAGCGGCGGGCGACGCCTGGTGCCGTGTGCTGGAGGTAGACGGCAGCCGGGCGGTGGTACAGCTTTTTGAAAGCGCCGCTGGGATCCGGCTCAACCAGGCAGGGGTGCGGTTTTCTGGGGCACCCGCTGCAGCTGGGAGTATCCAAAGATATGCTGGGGCGCGTGTTTTCCGGCATGGGCGAGACAATCGACGGCGGTGCGCCGCTGTTGTGCGAGGACTATCTGGACATCAACGGGCGGCCCATGAACCCTGCTGCCCGGGACTACCCGGATGAATTCATCCAGACCGGTATTTCCACCATAGACGGCCTGAATACTTTGGTGCGCGGACAGAAGTTGCCTATTTTTTCCGGTTCAGGACTGCCCCATGCGGCGCTGGCCGCCCAAATTGCCCGGCAGGCCAAAGTGCCGGGCGATGAAAGCAACTTTGCCGTGGTCTTTGCCGCCATTGGTATTACCTTTGAAGAGGCGGAATTTTCATCCGGGATTTTCGCCGTACCGGGGCGCTGGAGCGCACAGTGCTTTTTGTCAACCTGGCGGATGAGCCGGCGGTGGAGCGCATCGCCGCGCCCCGCATGGCCCTGACCGCGGCGGAAGATCTGGCCTTCGAACGGGGCATGCATGTGTTGGTGATCCTGACGGATATCACTAACTACGCCGAAGCCCAGCGGGAGGTATCCGCCGCCCGGAAAGAAGTGCCGGGCCGCCGGGGATATCCGGGATATCTCTATACTGACCTGGCTACCATGTATGAACGGGCAGGGCGTATGCAGGGGAAAAAAGGATCGGTGACGATGCTGCCCATTCTGACTATGCCGGAAGATGACAAAACGCATCCCATCCCGGATCTTACGGGCTATATCACCGAAGGACAGATTATTTTAAGCCGGGAACTGTACCGAAAAGGAGTTCTGCCGCCGGTGGATGTGCTGCCCAGCCTTTCGCGCCTGAAAGATAAGGGAATCGGCTCGGGCAAAACACGGGAAGACCATGCGGGCGTGATGAATCAGCTGTTTGCCGCTTACGCTGCGGGCAAGGAAGCCCGGGAACTGGCTACGGTCATGGGCGAGAGCGCGCTTTCCGAGCTGGACCGGGCTTATGCGCGCTTTGCCGATGCCTTTGAAACGCGCTATGTAGGTCAGGGCAGCGAGGAGAACCGCTCCATTGAGCAGACCCTGACGCTGGGCTGGCAGCTGTTGGGCCTGCTGCCGAAAGAAGAACTCAAGCGGATCAAGCCGGAAATGATTGAGCGGTATTATCCGGACAAGGAGGTACGTCATGGCGCAGAAAATGGTGAACCCTACACGGATGGAACTGGGGCGGCTCAAACAGCGGCTGCGGACGGCCCAGCGGGGGCATAAACTGCTCAAGGACAAGCGGGATGAAATGATGCGCCGTTTGCTTGAGCAGGTGCGCCGAGCGCGGACGCTGCGTCAGGAAACTGCCCGAATGCTTGCGGCGGTCCGGGCGGCGCAGAGCGAGGCCGCAGCAGCGCTGTCGCCGGCCTTTCTCGCCGGAGCGCTGCTGTGCCCGGCGCAGACACTGCATCTGGAGACGCAGGTGCGCAGCGCCATGGGTGTGGCGCTTCCGGCTTTTTCGCTTTCCGTGCAGGCGCAGCCGGGGCAGCCCCTATGGCTATGCCCAGACCGATGGAGCGCTGGATGAGGCGCTGTCGCGTCTGCACGCGGCGCTGCCGAAGCTCCTGGCGCTGGCCGAAGCGGAAAAGACGGTGCACTGCATGGCGCGGGAGCTGGAGGCCGCCCGCGCAGGGTGAATGCCCTGGAATATGCTGATTCCCGGAGCTGCAGGAGCAGATCGGCGCATTTCCATGAAGCTGGAAGAAAACGGCGGGGTAATCTTGTGCGCCTGATGAAGGTGAAGGAGCTGGTGCTGGCCGAGGCGCGGACGCAACGTTTTTGGAGGACAGTGAACGGGAAAAAGAGAGAAAAGGAGAAAACGGCGTAAACCGAAAAATCGGCTGGCGCCGTTTTTTTTTTCGCTTATTTAAGACTGTTTTCGCGAATAGCCCCTTGCGCTGTAAGCCTTTTCGGATAGAATAACACCATCGTTGTATAGAGAGAGGCGATAACAGATGGAAAAAGATATCCGTAATTCTTGTGGACGGAAACGAAGATTTTCGGGGACTGCTGCAGGAGTATATGGAGCGGGACGGTGCGTTTACCGTGCTGGCATCCGTGGGCGACGGCATGGAGGCATTACGGGCGGTGCGGCGTTTGCAGCCCGACCTTGTTGTAATGGATGTGGTTTTGCCGGGGCTGGATGGATTCGGCCTGCTTTCCGAGATTACGCAGGAGCCGCGGGCTCCGCATGTATTGATTCTTTCAGCTTGGATGCAGGAGGAGAATCAGTATGAGGCGCTGCGCCGCGGTGCAGATTGTTTTCTGCCCAAACCCTGTGATTTTGCATCCCTGATGCAGAACCTTCGCAGTATGGTCAAACACATTTCCTTGGCTTCGGTGGAGAAGCAGCTGGATCAGGAGGAGTTTGTGCTGAAAACGCTGCGGGACATTGGGATACCGCTGCGAAGGCTTGACATGGTGGCCCAAATGATCCTGATCGGTCTGAACGATCCCTCGGCGGTGCATGCGCTGCAGGAAAAAACTATCGTCCCTGTATGGATGAGCAGGAAAAAGATACGGATGGAATCGAGCATCGTCTCAGTTATGCCATAGGTGAAGCATGGGCCAAGGGAGATACCGCGCTTCAGGAAACGATTTTCGGTAAAGCTGGCCGCTACAGAAATAAGAGCGGCCGGCCCAGCAACGGAAACTTTCTGGCGGGTATGGTCACCTATTGTAAACTGGAACTGAACCGCCGGCGGAGGCAGAGAAACAGCAGTGATTGAAACGGTTCTTGGGGTACTGATCATCCTGTACGGGACGGTATATGCGCTGTTTCTCCTGCGCGCTGTATGGAAAGACCGCGCCAATGCGGCGGAGGAGCCGGGGACCTTCTGGAAAGTCTCCGTATGTGAAGCAGTGGTGTATTTTTTCACTACGATGGGGGTGCCGGATTTTATTTTGAACACCACGGTGTTCCAAAAAGTGTCGCTGGGTGGACGACCGGCGGCTGCCGGGAACGCTGGTGGCTGCGGCGGTGTTTCCCAGTGCGTTGATTGCGTTTTCCTATCTATGTCGTGGGACGGGCGGGCTGGACATGACCACAACGCTGCTGTGCGCCGCAGCCATTGCGGCCGGCAGCCTGATGGGAGCGCGGGTAATGACGGCGCTGTCGGCGGAGGTGATCCGTAAAATCATGGCGATTGCCATGCTGGCTTCCATGGGCGCTATGGTGCTCAAACTGGTTGTATCTTCCGGCGCGGCAGGTACCGGAACGGCGCTGGCGCCCTGGCAGATGTGCATTGCGCTGCCGGCGGTTTTTGGCCTTGGGTTTCTCAATATGTTTGGTGTGCCTATGAAGCCGCCGGCCATTGCTTTGCTGCTGCTGATGGGGCTTTCCCCGATCAATACGCTGACGCTGATGCTGGTGATGGGCGTGGTCAGCCCTATGGCCGGAGGGATCGGGTGCTGCGCAGCGCGCTGTATCAAAAGAAAATTGTTCTGGCGGCAGTGAGTTTCGGGGCGTTGGGTGCCCTGGCCGGAACGGCGTTCACCGTGACGCTGCCTGCCGGTGTCCTGACGGCAGTGCTTCTGGTGATTATGGCGTTTACTTCGGTTTCCATGTTGCGCAAACGTGCATGAAATAGGCAGAACATTCTTCCGCCGCATCTGCGGCGGAAATTTTTTGCCTGTTTTTGGCGAAAAAAGAACGCAGGACCCTTGCGTAATGCCCGGCGGCAGGGTATACTGAACAACAAGATCAGCCGTTGTGGAGGAGGATATACCGTGCCGCGCATCAGCAAGGAAAATTATTATCTTGACATCGCAGAAACTGTGCTCAAGCGCTCCACCTGCCTGCGCCGGTGCTATGGAGCGATCATCGTGAACAACGATGAGATCATTGCTACCGGATACAACGGTGCGCCCCGCGGCCGCAGAAACTGCGTGGATCTGGGATATTGCACCCGCGAGCAGATGCAGGTGCCGCGGGGCGAGCGCTATGAGCTGTGCCGCAGCGTCCACGCCGAGGCCAACGCCATCATTTCCGCCGCCCGGCGCGACACGGTGGGCGGCACGCTGTACTTTGCCGGACGCGACGCCCGCACAGGAGAACTGCTGAGCGATGCCACTTCCTGTGCCATGTGCCGGCGCACCATCATCAATGCCGGCCTGGAGCGGGTGGTCATCCGCCGTACCAATGAGGAGTTTGAAGTGGTTCCGGTGCAGCGCTGGATCGACGAGGACGATTCGCTGGATTTGCTGCGGGGCGAGTGCGGCTGCGGCTGTGACGGCTGAAGCGCAAGAATCTGAACAAAATTGAATTGCTGTGCGTGGAAGCGGTGCAATCTGCAGCTTCCGTCAAGCAGGGAAAATGGGTGAGATTCCCATACAGCAGCCACTGCCGTGAACCGGCCCGCACTCAGGCGGGCCGCCAGCCGGAAGGCCTGCCGCACAGAAAACATGCCATCGTTCCGGGCCATTGGGAAAGAGATGCTGCACAGGAGAAAGGGGAGCAGTGCGCCCATTTTTCCACTGCGCAACTTTGCGGGACAGGTCGTCTGTCCCGCTTTTTTTATGGGTGCAGGCACTGGTGCGGCGCCGGAAGAACAAAGGAGAGACGTTATGATTACATTGGAAGACGGTGCCTATACCATTGAAGTGGCCCTTACAGGGGGCAGCGGTCGGGCGGATGTGGATTCACCGGCCCATCTGACGGTTAACCAGGGCCAGATGCAGGCGCAGATTGTCTGGTCCAGTCCATACTATGATTATATGGAAGTGGACGGCCGGGGGTATGCTCCGATCAATGAAGAGGGGAATTCCGTGTTCAGCATTGCAGTGCCTGCGTTGGATGAAGAGATTGCTGTGTCTGCGGAAACTGTGGCCATGAGTATGCCCCATACCATTGAGTATACACTGCGGTTTGATTCCGCCACGCTGCGCCGGGAGGGTGTTTCCCCGGCGGATTGGGGCATGGGAACCGTTGTGGCGGTCATGGCTCTGGCGGTCATTGCCCTTCTGGCGCTGCGCCGGCCTCTGGGAGGTCGGACATGACGGCCCCGGCACGCCGGATCCGGCGGGGAACAGCTGCCGTGCTGACGCTGGCTGCGGCACTACTGTGCCTGGCGCTGGCAGGCTGCGGCATGCAGGCGCAGGAACAGGCCGCCTCTGTGCAGATCGACGGGCTGACGTATGTGGAAACGGTGCCGCTGTCGTATGCTGATCAGTTTACCATCGACCGCTATGAAGGCGGCTATGCGCTGATCACGATTTCCAACGGTGACCGGTTTCTTGTTGTTCCGCCGGGGCAGGAAGCGCCGCCGTCGCTGGAGAAAGACATTGTGACCATCCGGCAGGGCGTGGAAAACCTGTATGTGGCAGCCAGTGCTGCGATGGATTTTTTTGCTGCATTGGACAGCCTTGACGCCGTGCGCTTGTGCGGCCTGCGGGCGGAAGACTGGTATGTGGATGAGGCCCGAACCGCCATGGAACAAGGGGAGCTGCTGTATGCAGGCAAGTACAGCGGTCCGGATTACGAACTGCTGCTTGCGCAGGGATGTACTCTGTCGATACAGAACACGATGATCGAACATGCGCCAGAGGTGCGCGAAAAGCTTCAGGATTTGGGCATTGCCGTTTTGGAGGACTATTCGAGCTACGAAGCCCACCCGCTGGGCCGGTGTGAATGGATCAAGGTGTATGGCGCGCTGCTGGGCAAGAGTGAGGAAGCCGAGGCTCTGTTTGCAGCGCAGAAAAAAAGTATCTTGACGCTGTGGCAGAGATGGAGGAGACGGAAAGACTGTGGCTTTTTTCTACATCAACTCCGCTGGGCAAGCGGTGTGCCGCAGCAGCAGCGACTATGTTTCCAAAATGATCGCCCTGGCCGGGGGAGAGAGTGTGTTCCGGAGCCTGGAGAATGACGGCAGTGCCCGCTCTACCGTAACCATGGAGATGGAGAAATTTTATGAAGAGGCCCGGGATGCGGATGTGGTCATTTACAACAGCACGCTGGGCGGTGATGTGCAAACGCTGGAAGAGCTGCTGGGTAAAAATGCACTGCTGGCGGATTTCAAGGCAGTGCGCAGTGGTGACGTGTGGTGTACCGGTCACAATTTTTATCAGGAAACCATGCGTCTGGGAGAAATGATCTCTGAAATGCATACGATTTTGACGGAGCCGGAGAGCGGTGACCTTTCTTTCCTGCACCGCCTGAGGGAGTCCTGAGCCGTGGGAGAAAAAGTTTTACCGCAGCGCGACGCCTCCGGTGGGCCTTAGGTTTTGCCTTGCTGCTGCTGGCACTGGCGCTGTTTTTTGTGTGGAGTCTGATGAGCGGCAGCGTGGCGCTGCGGGCCGGCGAAGTGCTTTCGGCGGTGCTCAGCGGCGGCGGGGAGCGACCTGGCGGCAGACGTCATCTGGAAAATTCGGCTGCCTCGGCTGCTCGCGGGCATGGTTTTGGGCGGGGCGCTGGCGTTGTCCGGCTATCTTTTACAGGTGTTTTTTCACAACCCCATTGCCGGCCCTTTTGTGCTGGGCATTTCCTCCGGGGCCAAGCTGACGGTGGCGCTGGCCCTGATTTTGTGCTGCGCCAGCATCGCATGGCCTCTGCGGCGTTCCTGATTCTGGCGGCCTTTGCAGGGGCTATGCTGTCCATGGCCTTTGTGCTGCTTATGGCGCGCCGGGTTCGGGGTATGAGCATGCTTGTCATCAGCGGCATGATGATCGGCTATATCTGCTCGGCCATCACCGATTTTGTGGTGACATTTGCCAGCGATGCCGATATTGTGAACCTGCACAACTGGTCTATGGGCAGTTTTTCGGGCATGAGCTGGGACAATGTGCGTGTAATGACGGCGGTGGTGGCAGCGGCGGGGTAGGCTCCTTTTTGCTGGCCAAGCCTATTGGGGCGTTTCAAATGGGTGAAGACTATGCTCAAAGCGTGGGGTTCCTCTCAAAGCGCTGCGGTATCTTCTGGTGCTGCTTTCCAGTCTGCTGTCGGCCTGTGTGGCGGCCTTTGCCGGGCCGGTGTCTTTGTGGGCATTGCGGTGCCGTATCTCATGCGTGCCCTGTTCCAGACCAACGCGCCCATTGTGCTTATCCCGGCTTGTTTTCTCGGCGGCGCCCTGTGCTGTCAGGTATGCGATATGATTGCCCGCACGGTGTTTGCACCCACAGAGCTGAGCATCAGCACGGTGACGGCGATCTTTGGTGCGCCGATCGTGCTTGTTATGATGGTGCGCCGAAGGAGGGATGGGCTGTGAGCACGCAGATGCGTTTGTCTACTGAGGCTTTGGCGGTGGGTTACGGCGGCACAGTGCTGATCGGGGGACATTGCGCTGCGCGTCGGCGCCGGCCGTGTTTTAACATTGATCGGACCCAACGGCTCCGGTAAATCCACAATTTTGAAGACCCTTTCCGGCCACCTTCATCAGCTGGGCGGTACAGTGCTGTTGGATGGGAAAAAGATGGAATCTTATTCCCGCAGTGAGCTGGCCCGGGAACTGTCGGTGCTGCTGACCGACCGCGCCGCCCGGAGCGGATGACCTGCGAGGATGTCGTGGCCATGGGCCGCTATCCCTACACCGGGTATATGGGACTTTTACGCGCCGAAGACCGGGAGAAGATCGACGAGGCTTTGCATCTGGTGGAAATCGCACCGCTGCGGAACCGGGCGTTTTGACGCTGAGCGATGGCCAGCGCCAGCGGAGTGCTGCTGGCCCGGGCCATTTGTCAGGAGCCGAATGTGCTGCTGCTGGATGAGCCGACGTCCTTTCTTGATGTGCATCATAAGATCCGTTTTCTGGAGATTCTGCGCCGTCTGGCCACAGAGCGGGGCATTGCGGTGGTGCTGTCCATGCACGAGCTGGAATTTGTCGAAAGATCTCCGATGAGATGGCCTGTATCAAGGAGGGCCGCATTTTGAAAGCAGGCGCGCCAGAGGAGATTCTGACCGAAGCGCTGATTGAAGAATTGTTTGATCTGCCTGCGGAGCTGTACCGGGCGTATTTTACCTCCGGCGCGCTTTGATGGATTCGATACCATATCCTTGTTTTTCGGCCGGAGGGCCGGATCCTTGGAAGAATATTTCATACGAAAAAAACAGGAGGAAAGCATCATGAAAAAGAACAAAAAAATTCTGGCCCTGGCTGCTGCGGCGGCTCTGTGCCTGGCGATCCTGGCGGGCTGCGGAACAAGACAGAATACGCCGTCGTCCTCAGATGAACCTGGCGGCGCAGAAAAAAATGTGATTTTGGTGGTCAGCTTCGGCACCAGCTACAACGACAGCCGTGATAAAACCATCGGCGCAGTGGAGGATGCCATTGCCGCGGCCTATCCTGATTATGAAGTGCGCCGCGCCTTCACCAGCCAGACGATCATTGATATTCTCGCCGAGCGCGAGGGGCTGGAAATCGACAATGTGGAGGAGGCCTTTGAGCGTCTGATTGCCGATGGCGTGCAGCAGGTAGTGGTGCAGCCTACCCATGTGATGAGCGGCTATGAATACGACGATTTGGTAGCTGTTGTGGAGAAATATCGGGATCAGTTTGTCTCTGTGGCAATGGGCGCGCCGCTGCTGAGCAGCGACGAAGACTACAGCCGTGTGGTGGAAGCCCTGTGCAGCGCCACAGCAGAACAGGATCAGGACGGCACGGCTATCGTGTTTATGGGTCACGGCACGGAGCATGAGGCTAATGCATCTTACGCCAAACTGCAGGATGCCTTCAACGCCGCTGGCAAAACCAACTATCTCGTGGGTACCGTGGAGGCTGCGCCGTCCCTCGACGATATGCTGTCTGCCGTACAGGCAGGCGGCTACACCAAGGTGGTGCTGCAGCCGTTGATGGTGGTGGCCGGCGACCATGCAAACAACGACATGGCTGGTGACGAGCCGGATTCCTGGAAGAGCACATTTGCCGCTGCGGGCTATGAGGTTGAGCCAGTGCTGCAGGGCATGGGCGAAATTGCAGATATTCAGCAGATTTACGTGGATCACGTGCAGCAGGCCATCGACACCCTGAACTGACGGACGGCTCCACAGACACACCTGGATTGGATATGGTATGAAAACGCGCTCTGCCGGCGGGAAGAAAACCTTCCGCCGGCGGAGAAGGCACGCATGGGGGAGGAAAAGGACATGAAAGGAAAAGCGGCCCGCTGGGGCGCGGTTTTGCTGCTGGTTTTGGCGCTGACAGCGCCTGCCGCAGCGGTCGAGGAGGAGCGCACCCCTGTCACAGCCGATCAGCTGTGGGAAGGCAGCTACGCCATCGGCGTGGCGTCCAGTTCATCCATGTTCCGCGTTGTGGCGGCGGAGCTGACGGTAGCTGACGGTGAGATGGAGGTGTGCATGACACTGAGCGGCACAGGCTATGAAAAACTGTTCATGGGCACCAGCGAAGAGGCCATGGCTGCGCCGGATACAGAGTGCATCTACTTTGCGGAGGACGCGGCGGGAAAATACACCTACACCGTGCCCATTGAGGCGTTGGATCAGGACACTGACTGTGCGGCCTGGAGCATCCGCAAACAAAAATGGTATAACCGGGTGCTGGTGTTTGAATCGGACGGGCTGCCGGAAGAAGCGTTTGTCCACACCCGCTTTTTTGCGCTGCCGCTGCTGCTGGCTGCTGCGGCGGCGATTGCGGTTGTGCTGCTGGCGCGCCGACGGAAAAAAAGAACATGAAGACAGTCGGGGAAGAAGCCTTTGCACATTATGTGTATAACGGTCAAACCAGGCTCCGCTGCGGCTATACCACAGGCACTTGCGCCGCTTTGGCGGCGGCGGGAGCCGCACGGCTGCTGCTGACGGGCCATGTCGGCGCAGTTGTGACGCTGACCACGCCCAAAGGCGTGACGGTGACGGCATCCCTGGTCGAGGCTATGGTGTTGGAGGACGGCGCTGCGGCCCGCTGCGCCGTGACCAAAGACGCCGGGGATGACAGCGATGTGACAGATGGCATGCTGGTTTGCGCTGCGGTGCGCCGCCGGACCACAGGCGGGATTTTTATTGACGGCGGCGAAGGCGTAGGCCGGGTGACGAAGGCGGGGCTGGACCAGCCTGTCGGTGCAGCGGCGATCAACCATGTGCCCCGGGCCATGATTGAAGAGCAGGTGCGTACTGTGTGTACGGCGCTGGGGTACAGCGGCGGTATGGATGTGGTGATTTCCATTCCGGGCGGAGCAGAGGTTGCTGCGCGCACGTTTAATCCCAAGCTGGGTATTGTGGGAGGGCTGTCGATTTTGGGTACCTCCGGTATCGTCGAGCCAATGAGCGAAAGTGCCATTGCCGACACGATTGCGCTGGAGCTGCGTCAGCTTTCCGCTGCCGGTGCGCAGGATGTGATCCTGACGCCGGGCAATTATGGCCTGGATTTTCTGCGCAGCCATGCGCTGGTGCGGCGAGACGTTCCCGTAGTGAAATGCGCCAACTTTATCGGTGCGGCGCTGGACGGCGCGGTGGTGGCGGGTTTTTGTGCGGATACTGCTGGTGGGGCACATCGGAAAGCTGGTGAAACTGGCCGGCGGCGTGATGAATACCCACTCCCGGTATGCCGACTGCCGCATGGAGCTGCTGTGTGCCCATGCTGCAGTGTGCGGAGGTGATGCGGCGCTGTGCCCGCGGTGATGGAAGCGCCCACCACGGACGCGGCGCTGGAGTTCTTGCAGGGCGCGGGCCTTCAGGAGCCGGTGCTGCGTTCGCTGCTGCAGGCCATCGACGGCCACGTGCGTCGCCGTGTGGGGGTGGGGGCCGCTGCTGGCGCAGTGCTGTTTTCAATCAATACGGCCCTCTGGGCTCAAAGCGAGGGCGCACGGGAGGTGTTGGCAGCGTGGCAATGAAAAAAGGAACATTTTACGCCGTGGGTGTCGGCCCCGGGGATCCGGAACTGCTGACGCAAAAGGCGCTGCGTATTTTGCAGGGCTGCGCAGTGATTGCCGCGCCCCGGGGAAAGGGCGGGGCTATGACGGCGCTCTCCATTGCCGCCCGGGCGGTGGATCTGTCGCAAAAGACGATCGTACCGCTGCCGCTGGCCATGGAGCGCGGCGCGGCGGCGCGCCGGATGTGCCACGAGGAGGCCGCCGCGGTTCTGGCTGCGCATCTGGATGCAGGGCGTGATACGGCCATGGTCTGCCTTGGAGACACGTCGGTATATGCCAGCAGCAGCTACTTCCTGGCGCTACTGCGGGAAAGGGGATATGCGGTGAAGCAGATCCCCGGTGTACCTCAGCTTCTGTGCTGCGGCCGCGGCCCTGGGGAGGAGCCTCACGGAGATGGATGCGCCGCTGCATATCGTGCCGGCGGGAACAACCGATTTGGAGGAGGCTCTGGCCTGGCCGGGCAGCAAGGTGCTGATGAAATCCGGAGAGGAGTATGGACGGGCACTGCAGATGCTGCGGGACAAAGGGCTGGACGACCGGGCGGCTCTGGCGGTCAACTGCGGTCTGCCGGAGGAAATGCTGTGCGCCACGCTGCGCTGCGCACCTGCGCGCAGCGGCTATTTCACCACGTTTCTGGTGCCGGCCGACGCAGATGACGCATCGTCATAAACAGGAAAGGAGAAAGCGGACATGGTGCATTTTGTGGGTGCCGGCCCCGGCGCGCCGGATCTGATCACGCTGCGGGGGCGGCGCTGCTGCAGCGCGCGGACGTGGTGATCTACGCGGGCAGCCTGGTGAACCCGGCCTTGCTGGAAAACACGCGGCCGGGGGGTAGAGATTTACAACAGCGCGGAGATGACACTGGAGGAGGTCCTGGCGCAAATGCAGGCAGCGGAAGCGCAGGGACAGGATACTGTGCGCCTGCACACGGGGGATCCCAGCCTGTACGGTGCGGTGCGCGAGCAGATGGATGCGCTGGATGCGCTCGGCATTCCCTGGGACGACACGCCCGGCGTTTCCTCCTTTTGCGGTGCGGCGGCGGCGCTGGGAGCGGAATACACGCTGCCCGGCGTCAGTCAGACGCTGATCGTGACGCGCCTGGCTGGGCGCACCGGCGTTCCGGAACGGGAAGCCCTGCCTGCCTTGGCCGCTCATGGCGCGTCTATGGCGCTCTTTCTCTCTGCCGGCAACTTGGAGGGCGTGCAACAGGCGCTGCTGGAAGGGCGTACCACGAGGATACCCCCGCTGCCATCGTGTACAAAGCCACCTGGCCCGACGAGTGCGTGGTGCGCTGCACGGTGGGTACGCTGGCTGCCGCCGGTGCAGCGGCGGGCATCACCAAAACGGCGCTGCTGCTGGTGGGGGCATTTCTGGGCGCAGAATATGTGCGCAGCAAGCTCTACGACCCGGCGTTTACCACGGCGTTTCGAGAGGGGCGGGAGCGGTGAAGATCGCGCTGCTGTCGTTTTCGGCACAGGGCCAGGCGCTGGCCGGATATTTGGCAGAGAAGTTGGGCGGCACGGCGCAGCGCTGCGGCGGGGCGGTTTCCCTCTCCGGCTGGACGGAGAAGGCCTTTACCGCGTACGACGCGCTGGTGTTTGTGGGGGCGGTAGGCATTGCCGTACGAGCCATTGCGCCCTTTGTGCAGAATAAAGCACAGATCCCGCTGTGGTGGCGGTGGACGAGGCAGGGGCGCTTTGCTGTGCCGCTGCTCTCGGGCCACCTGGGCGGAGCGAACGACCTGGCCCGGCGCATCGGTCGGTTATGCGGAGCGGTGAGCGTCATCACCACGGCCACTGATGTGAACGGTGTGTTCGCTGTGGATGAATGGGCGCGGCGGCAAGGCTGTGCTGTGGTGAATCAAGACGCGATCAAAACGGTGTCGGGCCGGCTGCTGGCGGGAGAGCTGGTGCGGGTGCGCTGCCCCTGGCCCATTGCCGGCGCCGCGCCGGCGGGCGTGGAGCTGACTGGACAGAAAGAAGCGCAGGTGTGTGTCGCTGTGCGCGGCAGCGCGGAGGCGGATGCGCTGCGCCTGGCGCCGCGCATCGTGGCGTTGGGCATCGGGTGCCGGAAAAACACGCCCCATGCGGCGTTGGAGGACGCCTTTGTCCAGCTGGTGCGCCGCAGCGGCGTGTGGGAGCAGGCTATTTTCGGCGCGGCCAGCATTGATGTGAAGGAAAACGAACCGGGTCTTCTGGCGTTTTGTGCAGCGCACGGCTGGCCCTGCCGGTTTTACAGTGCGGCAGCTCTGGGCGCAGTGGAGGGTACGTTTACTGCTTCGGCCTTTGTGGCACGCACGGTGGGGAGTAGACAATGTATGCGAGCGCAGTGCGGTGCTGCGCAGCGGAGGAACACTTCTGCACCGCAAGGAAACCATTGGCGGTGTGACGATGGCACTGGCTGCGGCGCCCTGGGCGCCAGATTGGAGATGGCAATACGATGGGACATAAGGTATATGTTGTGGGCCTCGGTCCCGGCGACGGCGTTTACCTGACGCTGCAGGCCCGCGCAGCCCTGGAAGCGGCGGACGTTCTGTGCGGCTATACGGCCTATGTGGCGCTGGCTGCGGCGCAGTTTCCCTGCAAAGAAACCTATGCCACCGGGATGCGCGAGGAAATTGAGCGCTGCCGCTGGGCGCTGGCAACGGCGGCGCAGGGCAAAACTGTGGCACTGGTGTGCAGCGGCGACGCGGGAGTATACGGTATGGCCGGGCTGCTGCTGCAGATGGGAAAGGAATTCACGGACGTGGACATTGAAGTGGTGCCCGGTGTCACGGCGGCTTTGTCCGGTGCGGCGCTGCTTGGCGCGCCGCTGGGGCATGATTTTTGCGTGATCTCCCTGTCGGATCTGCTAACGCCCTGGGATGTGATTGAAAAACGCCTGCGCTGTGCAGCGGCGGGGGATTTTGTTCTGTGTTTGTATAACCCTGCCTCCCGCAAACGTGCGGACTATCTGCGCCGGGCCTGCAATGTCCTGCTTTCCGCTGGAAAAAAGGCGGATACGGTGTGCGGTTTGGCGCGCAATATTGGCCGGGAGGGCGAAAGGGTGCACCTTCTGACTCTGGAGGCGCTGCGCGAAACGCCGGCGGATATGTACACCACGGTGTTTATTGGGCGTCATCCACCATAGCTGAAGGTGGGCGGATGATCACGCCCCGGGGCTATGAAAGGAAGGAAAAACTGTGAAGGTCGTTCTGTTCGGCGGCACCACAGAAGGACGGATGCTTTCCGGCGCGCTGGTGGCGCTGGGTGCACAGGTCACTGTGTGTGTAGCCACGGAGTATGGCTGCCGGGAGCAGGGCGCATGCTCCGGCGTTTCCGTGCGCACGGGCCGGCTGGAAGAAGCGGAAATGGAAAAGGTGCTGCATGGTGCGGCGCTGTGCGTGGACGCCACGCATCCCTATGCGGTGCGGGCCAGCGGAAACATCGCCGCAGCCTGCGCGCGCGCCGGAGTACCCCGGCTGCGTCTGCTGCGGCGGGAAAGTCCGCTCCCGGCGGACGCGGCAGTGTTTTCCACGGCGCAGCAGGCTGCGGTACACCTTGAACAGACAGAGGGCAACATCTTTTTGACCACCGGAGCCAAAGAGCTGGCCGCCTTTGCCGGTGTGGATGTGCAGCGGCTGTACGTGCGTGTGCTCCCGTTGCGGGAAAGCCTGGAAGCGTGCGCGGCGGCGGGAATTTCCGGGAGCCACATTGTGGCCATGCAGGGACCCTTCAGTCAGGCGCTGAACGAGGCGCTGCTGCGCCAGTTTTCCATTCGGTTTCTTGTTACCAAAGACGGCGGCGCGGCGGGGGGCTTTGCAGAAAAGGCTGCTGCGGCTGCGGCTGCTGAAGCACAGCTGATTGTGCTCCGCCGTCCGCGGGAAGAGGGCGCAGACTATGACACGGTGCTGCGCCGATGCAGGGAGGTACTTGAATGCAGGTGACATTGATTGCTCTGGGCAGTGGAGCGGAGGAGACGCTCACAGCGCAGGCCCGGGCTGCACTGCGGGCGGCGGCGTGCATTCTGGGCGCACCGCGGCTGCTGGAAGGACTGGGGCCGGAGTATCCGGCCCGGCGCATCGCCGCTGTCCGGCCCGAGGATCTAATAGCGCTCCTTCTGGCCGAAAGCGGACCCTGTGCCGTGGTGTACAGCGGCGATATTGGATTTTATTCCGGTGCGCGGCAGATGTTGCTCCGGCTGCGGGAGCAGGGAATAGAGGCGCGTGTACTTCCCGGCCTTTCCAGCGTGCAGCTGCTGGCGGCCGGCTGGGCCGGCCCTGGCAGGACTGGACGCTGTGTTCGGCTCACGGGACAGACTGCGATCCGGCGGCGGCGGTGATGGAAGGCAAAAGTACGTTTTTTCTTACCGGCGGCGCGCTGGGACCGGCGGCGTTGTGCGCACGTTTGAGTGAAGCGGGCCTTGGGCGTTTGCCGGTAACGGTGGGCGAAAACCTTGCCTGTGCCGGTGAGCGTATTGTGTGTGGTACAGCAGAGGAGCTGCAGGCGGAATCTTTCGCGTCCCTTTCCGTGCTGCTGGCCGAGGCGGCGCCTTGTGCGCCGCGGCGCGCGCCCGGCTGGCCCGACGCAGCTTTTGTGCGCGGTGCGGTGCCCATGACCAAACAGATGGTACGTGCGGCGGTGTTGGCGCAGTTGGGTGCGGCGGAGCGTGGCGTATACTGGGACGTGGGCGCAGGCACGGGCAGCGTGAGCGTGGAACTGGCAGTTCAATGCCGCCGGGGTGCAGTATACGCCGTGGAGCGCCGCAGCGAGGCCTGCGCGCTGATTCGGGCCAATCGGGAGAAGTTCTGCGCCTGGAACTTGCGCGTGGTAGAGGGCCGTGCGCCGGAGGCATTGGAGGAACTGCCCGCGCCGGAGGGCGTGTTCGTCGGTGGCGGCGGCGGGGCGCTGGATGCGATTGTAGCGGCAGCGCTTCAAAAAAATGCACGGGCGCGCATTGTGATCTCCGCTATCGCCCTGGAGACGGTAGGGCGGGCCATGGAGGTCCTGCAGCGGAACGGCTTGACGCCGCAGGCGGCGCAGCTGAGCGTGAGCGAAACGAAAGGCGCCGGAGGACTCCATTTATTGCAAAGCAAACAACCCGGTGTTTTTGATCGCAGGAGGGGGAAATGATTGAGTGGCTGGTGGCTGCCCCAGCTTCGGGCGGCGGAAAAACGGTGCTTGCCTGCGCTCTGCTGCAGGCGCTGAAAAGGCGTGGTCTGTCTCCTTGTGCGTTCAAGTGCGGGCCGGATTATATCGATTCCATGTTCCACCGTGCGGTGCTGGGTGTGGCCAGTTGCAACCTTGATTTGTTTTTGAGCGACGAAACGGCGGTACGCCGTCTGTATGCGCGCGGCTGTGCCGGGCATGGTGCAGCCATTGTCGAGGGGGTCATGGGGCTGTATGACGGTCTGGGCGGTGTCACGGATCGCGCCAGCGCCTGGCATATGGCCGATACGCTGGGACTCCCTGTGCTGCTGTGTCTGCGGCCTAAAGGCAGCAGCCTGACCCTGGCGGCTCAGGTAAAGGGCTTGCAGGCGTTCCGGCGGGACAGTCACATTGCAGCTTTGTTTTTAACGGACTGCTCCGCTATGCTGTACCAAACGCTTTCACCGATGCTGGAGCGGGAAACGGGCCTGCCCGTGCTGGGGTACCTGCCTCATATGGAAACGGCGGTGGTGGAAAGCCGCCATCTGGGCCTGCGTACCGCTGGGGAGATCAAGGATTTGGCGGCGCGCCTGTGCGCTGTGGCGGCGGTGCTGGAGGAGACGCTGGACTGGCCTCGTTTTTTTGCGTTAGGCCGCGGCCCGGCGCGTCCGCTGCCGGATCGGGAAACGGAGCCGGGCGCGCTGCGTGTGCCTATCGCTGTGGCGCAGGACGAAGCCTTTTGTTTTACCTATGCCGAAAGTCTGGACATGCTGCGCCGCTGTGGGGCGCAGCTGCTGCCTTTCCGACCCTGGACGACCGGGCGTTGCCGGAGGGAGCCTGCGCGCTGTATCTTCCGGGGGTTACCCGGAGCTGTATGCCCGGTCGCTGGCGGAAAACGAGGCTGGCCGCTGCGCGGTGGCGGCAGCGGTGACAGGTGGCATGCCCACAGTGGCCGAGTGCGGCGGCTTTTTGTATCTGGGGCAGGCGCTGCAGGGAATGGATGGGCAGTGGTATCCCATGGCTGGTGTGCTTCCTGGAAAGGCGGAGCGAAAAGAAGGCCTGGTGCGCTTTGGTTATGCCCGGCTCGCGGCGGAGAAGGAGAGCCTGTTGCTGCGCGCAGGAGAACGTGTACCGGTGCATGAGTTCCATCATTGGGATTCCACGGAAAATGGCGTGGATCTGGGTGTGGAAAAACCTTTGACTGGCCGCACTTGGCGTTGCGGGTTTACCACAGACACGCTGTACGCCGCTTTCCCCATCTTTATTTTGCCGGGCATCCGGCGCTGGCGCAGCGCTTTGTGGCTGCGGCGCGGCGCTATAGTGCAAAAAAAAGGAGAAACAGACATGAAAGAACAAAGCAACGGCGTACCTGCTGCGCTGCCGACCCTGCTGCGGGCGGTGGAAGCAGAACAGGCATCCGGCTGCGCGGCGGCGGAGGCCGCCCGGGTGGGCGCACCGCCGCTGGGCGGCGGTGGCGAAGCCTTTGGGCAGTTTGGGGCTGCTGGAGGCAGCAGTGGAAGATGCTGCGGCATTGGGGCAGAGCGCAGAGGTGCGCTTTGACACACGTGCAGTGCTGGTGCTGTGCGCCGACAATGGCGTGGTGCGCCAGGGTGTGAGCCAGGTGGACAGCACCGTTACCGCAGTAGCGGCGCGCGCAGCATGGCCGCGGGCCGCTCCAGTGTGGGGCAGATGGCTGCTCTGGCGCACTGCGATGTGATTACGGTAGACATGGGGATGCAGAAACCTGTGTCCGGGGCAGGACTGCTGGAACGCCGCATCGGCGCAGGCACCGCAGACATCACTGAGGGGCCTGCCATGACCCGTGCCCAGGCCGAGCAGGCTGTTCTGACCGGTGCGGCGCTGGTGCGCACGGAACAGGAACGTGGGTGCACGTTGCTGGCTACCGGTGAAATGGGTATCGGCAACACCACCACCAGCGCGGCGGTGGCCTGCGCCCTGCTGAGACAGCCGGCCCGGGCTATGACGGGAAGGGGCGCGGGTCTCTCCGATGCGGGGCTGCGGCGCAAACGCTGGGCTGTGGATACTGCCCTGGCGGTGAACCGGCCCGACCCGGCCGACGCACTGGATGTGCTGGCCAAAGTGGGAGGCTTTGACTTGGCGGGGCTGTGCGGCGTGTTTTTGGGCGGGGCGCTCTATCGCGTGCCGGTGCTGATGGATGGGTTCATCAGCGCTGTGGCGGCGCTGTGTGCTCTGCGCCTGTGTCCTGCGGTGGGAGCGGCGGTGTTTGCCAGCCATGTGTCGGCCGAGCCGGGCCACAGCGCCGTGCTGCGGGCGCTGGGAAAAACGCCGCTGATTGCGGCGCAGATGCGTCTGGGGAGGGGACCGGCGCCGTGGCGGCTATGCCGCTGCTGGACATGGCCTTGGCGGTGTACCGTGGGACAACTTTTTGACGTCTATGGCATCCCGGCTTATGTACCGCAGGAGGGCGCGCAATGACGACGCTGATAATCGGCGGTGCGCGGAGCGGAAAAAGCGCTTACGCCGAAAGCCTGTTGGCGGCACTGCCTCCTCCCGCGCTGGTATGTAGCTACCATGCAGCCTTGGGACGAAGAATGCCGTGTCCGTATTGCAAAACACCGCCGCGCCCGGGCAGGCAAGGGGTTTGAAACGCTGGAATGCAGCCGTGCCCTGGCGGCGCTGCGTCTGCCCCGTCGGGGCAGTGCGCTGCTGGAATGCCTGGGGAATCTGGCGGCCAACGAATTATATTCCGCCGGCAGCGTGCGGGAAGAGGAGGCGATACTGACTGCGCTTCTGGCCGGTGTGGCGGCGCTGGAGGAACAGTGCGAGCACCTGGTGATCGTCAGCAACGAGGTATGTCTGGGCGGCGAAGAGTATGCCGGGGACACAGACGCGTATTTGCGCGTGCTTGCCGCCGCTCATCGGGCGCTGGGACAGCGGGGCCGGTCGGTGTGCGAAGTGTGTGCCGGCCGGGCGGTGTACTACAAAGGGAAAGGGGCCGGAACAGTGAAAACGATGCTGGAAACGCTGAGCGTGGCTTTTTCCATGTTTTCGGTGCTGCCGGTGCCGCGCTGTGCGTGGAGCGAAAAAACATGCGCTTTGCCCTGTGTGCTTTTCCGCTGGTGGGTGCGGTCGTCGGCGCGGCCTGGTGGCTCTGGTGCGCGGTGTGCGCCTTGGTGCCGGTGGGGGATGTACTGCGGGGGGCGGGACTGTGCCTGCTGCCGGTGCTGCTTACCGGCGGCATCCATCTCGACGGCTATGCCGATGTGTGCGACGCCCTGGCCAGCTGTGGCGCGCCAGAGCAGAAGCAGGCCATTTTGAAAGATCCTCACTGCGGGGCCTTTGCGGTAATTCGGCTGTGTACGTATTTTGTGGCTTCTTTTGCTTTGTGTGCGGCGCTTTCACCCACTGCGCCGGCGTTGTGGACACTGGGGCTGGGGTTTGTGTTTTCCCGGGCGCTGTCGGGGTTTGCGGTGTGCCGCTTTCCCCTGGCCAGGCATACGGGCCTGGCCCACGCCTTTTCTGCTGCCGCCGACTGGCGGTGCGCCGGGCGCGTTCTGTTGCTCTTTGCCGCGGCGGTGGGAGCGGCCATGGCGGCGCTGGGCGGATTGCTGGGTGCGGTCGCTGTGGCAGCGGGACTTCTGGCGTTCTGGCGTTGCCGCGTGGTGGCGCAGCGACAGTTCGGCGGGCTTTCGGGAGATCTGGCGGGCTGGTTTGTGCAGCGTGCGGAGCTGTGGATGCTGTTGGCTGCCGTGATGGTGCAGCTGGCGGAAAGGACGGTGCTGGGATGATTTTGCTGATTGGCCCGCTGCACGGCGGTAAGCGGGACTATGCCTGTGCCCTGCTGGGCTGCGGGCGGGACGAACTGGGGCGTTATGCCTGCTGGGATGTACAGGAGCGGGCAGCGGGATGCGAAAACCTTGAAGCGCTGGCTCGGGAGCTAAGCGCGTGGCCCGTGGTCATTGCCACGGAAACCGGCGGCGGGGTGGTGCCGTTGGACGAGGGCGCGCGGGAGGCGCGGGAGGCGGCCGGGCAGCTGCTGTGTTTGCTGGCCCGGCGGGCTGACCGGGTGGTACGGGTGTTCTATGGTTTGCCCCTGACGCTCAAGGAAAACGGGGCGGAGGACGTATGAGGGTATATCTCCTGCGCCACGGCGCCACGGAGGCCACCGCCGAAGGTCGCTATTCAGGGCGGCTGGATACGCCGCTGTCCCCGGCGGGGCGGCAGGCCCTGCATCGGGCGGCATTTTCGCCGCAGTATGTCTATGTATCTCCGCTGCGCCGGGCCGTGGAAACGGCGGCGCTTTGGTTTCCGGAAGCGAAACAGATTCCGGTGCCGGAGCTGCGGGAAATGGATTTCGGGCTTTTGAGGGGCGCACCTGGCAGGAGCTTTCGGACAACGCAGCCTACCGAGCCTGGGTGGACAGCGGCTGCCAGGCGCCCATTCCTGGCGGGGAAAGCAAAGCGGTTTTCTGCGCCCGGGTGTGCAATGCCGTTGCCGCTCTTTTGGATTGGGAAGCGGCACGGCAGACGGACACGGTAGTGGTTGCTCATGGCGGCACGCTCATGGCAGCGTTGGAGTGTTTTGGCCTGCCCCGTCGCGCCTACTTTGACTGGCGCGTCAAACCCGGCGGCGGTTTTGTACTCGACGGTAGCACATGGGCAGAAAACCGGACACTAAAAGTATTAAAGGAAGTAAATATTACAAATGGTGATTGATTTATGAGCGTTGTGGCCGCAGCATTATGCGGTTTTGTACTGGATCTGCTGTTGGCCGACCCTCCTGCTTTTCCCCATCCGGTGGTGTGGATGGGCCGGGCTATCGGGGTGCTGGAGCGCTTTCTGCGTCCGCGCTTTCCGCAGACACGGTGCGGCCAGCGCGCCGCTGGCGCAGTGCTGGCGGCTACGCTGCCGGTGGGTACGCTGGCGCTGAGCGGAGCGGTGTGTCTTGTGACTTGGCGCATCCATCCGGCGCTGGGGTTTGCCGTGCAGGTGCTATGGAGCTGGCAGGCGCTGGCGGTGCGTGGTCTGGCGCAGGAAAGTCGGCGGGTGTATGAACAGCTGCGCCGGGGCGATTTGGCTGCGGCGCGCCGAGCGGTGGGCCGCATCGTAGGGCGGGACACTGAAAGGCTGGACGAAGCCGGAGTGACCCGGGCCGCCGTGGAAACAGTGGCAGAAAATTTCTCCGACGGTGTGGTGGCTCCGCTGATGTATCTGCTCCTCGGCGGCGCGCCGTTGGCGCTGTGCTATAAAGCAATCAACACTATGGACAGCATGGTGGGCTACAAAAACGAACGCTATATTGATTTTGGCCGGGCCGCAGCCAGGCTGGACGATGCAGCGAATTATCTGCCATCCCGGCTGGCGGCGTTGCTGTGGATTGCCGCAGCCTGTTTAACCGGGCAAAATGGATCGGGAGCCTGGCGTATTTGGCGGCGGGACCGGCGCTGCCATGCCAGCCCCAACTCAGCCCAGACCGAAGCGGCATGCGCCGGCGCGCTGGGAGTGCAGCTGGGTGGGCCGGCGTACTATTTTGGCGCGCTGTGCCCCAAAGACACCATCGGCGATGCGGCACGTCCCGTGGAAGACGAGGACATCCTGCGCGCCAACCGGATGCTCTATACTGCCGCACTGCTGGCGCTGGCGGCGCTGTGCGCTCTGCGGGCGGGGCTATGGTATGTTTTGGTGCGCCGAAAGGAGGAAGCATGGAAGAGCAAATAATATCCCTGCCCCACGGCGGAGATTGGGCGGGCTTTGCCGCGGAATGCGGCGCGCTGCCGCTGGATTTTTCCGCTTCAGTCAGCCCTTTGGGACTGCCGGAGGGGTGCGTGACGCAGCGGCGCAGGCACTGAGGAGGCTGACCGCTATCCTGATCCCTTGTGCCGCGCCCTGCGGCGCGCCATTGCGGCGGAGGAAGAGGTGGAGGAAGAGATGGTACTGTGCGGATGCGGGGCGGCGGATCTCATCTGGCGTGCAGTTTGGCGCGGCGGCCCCGGCGGGCGCTGGTGCTTGCGCCCACCTTTTCTGAATACGAAAGCGCGCTGCGCGCGGCGGGTTGTGTGGTAGTGCACAGTGCCCTGCGCCGGGAAGCGGGCTTTACCGCCGGGGAAGAACTGCTGGATGCCCTAACGCCGGAGCTGGACATGGCCTTTTTTTGCCAGCCCAACAACCCCACTGGCCGAGTCCTGCCCCCGGCGCTGCTGGAAGCGGCGCTGGCGCGCTGTGCCCAGGCAGGTATTTTCGCTGTGGTGGATGAATGCTTTCTGGATTTTCTTGACCATGCGGCGGCTCACTCAGCAAAGCGGTATATAGCAACGCAGTTCGGCCTTTAGTGGTGAAAGCATTCACCAAACTTCACGCCATGGCGGGGCTGCGGTTGGGGTATGCCCTTTGCGGCGATCAGGCCTTTTTGGAGCGGATGCGCTGCAATGGGCCGCCCTGGGTCGTGTCGGCCCCAGCCCAGGCGGCGGGAATTGCGGCGCTGCGGGAGCAGGATTATGTGGCACGGGTGCGTGCCCTGATCCGCGCTGAGCGGCCCCATCTGGCGGAAGGGCTGGCGGCGCTGGGGTGTGAAGTGATCCCGGGTGAAGCCAATTTCCTGCTGTTCCGCGCGCCGGTGCCCTTGCTGGAGCCGCTGCGCAAACAGGGCATACTGCTGCGTGGCTGCGCAAATTTCCGCGGACTTGGCCCGCAATGGTACCGTGCTGCGGTACGGCGGCCGGAGGAAAACCAGTGCCTGCTGGGGGCAATAAAAACCGTAGTGGAGGAGACGAGGACATGAGGCGGCGTGCAAAGTGTGTTATGGTGCAAGGCACCATGTCCGGTGTGGGCAAAAGCCTGCTGTGCGCGGCTCTGTGCCGCATCTTTGCCCAAGACGGCTGGCGCGTGGCGCCCTTTAAGAGCCAAAACATGGCTCTGAACAGCTGTGTCACCGCCGAGGGCCTTGAGATGGGGCGGGCGCAGGCGGTGCAGGCCCGCGCCGCCGGTGTGGAGCCGGATGTGCGCATGAATCCGATCCTTCTTAAGCCCAGCAGCGACACGGGCAGCCAGGTGATCGTACACGGCGAGGTGTGGGGCCAGATGGATGCAGCGTCTTATTTTCGTTGGAAAAAGAATCTGTTGCCGGACGTGCTGGCGGCCTATGATTCCCTGGCAGAAGAATATGATCTGGTGGTGATTGAGGGGGCAGGCAGCCCGGCAGAGATTAATTTGAAGGCGGACGACATTGTGAATATGGGCTTGGCCCGGGCGGTGGATGCACCGGTGCTGCTGGCTGGGGACATCGACCGGGGCGGCGTATTTGCCCAGCTCTACGGTACGGTGGCTCTGCTGGAAGAAGTGGAGCGTGCGCGCATTGCGGGATTGATCATCAATAAATTCCGGGGCGACGCAGCGTTGCTGCGCCCGGGGCTTGTTCAGCTTGAGCAGCTTACGGGCAAGCAGGTGCTCGGAGTGGTGCCCTATCTTCCGGTGGACATTGATGACGAAGATTCCCTGGCGCCCCGGCTGAATGCCCGGCAAACGGAAAAGGCGCTGGATGTGGTGGTGGTGCGCCTGCCGCATCTGTCCAACTTCACGGATTTTACTCCTCTGGAGTCCCATTCGCTGCTGGGCGTGCGGTATGTGGCGGATGTACGGGCGCTGGGGCTTCCGGATTTTGTGCTCCTGCCCGGCACCAAAAATACGATGGACGATCTGCTGTGGCTGCGTCAGAGCGGGATGGAGGCGGCGCTGCTGCGCCTGCATGGGGCCGGGGTTCCCATTCTGGGCGTGTGCGGCGGTTATCAGATGCTGGGAGAAACGGTGGACGATCCCGAAGGTACCGAGAGCGGTCGTTCGCGCAGCCTGCGCGGTTTGGGGCTGCTGCCGGTGCGGACGGTGTTCACCGGCGAAAAAACACGCACCCGGCCTGCCGCTGTGGCACTGGCGGAACCCTTTGCCGGGGCGCGGCTGGAAGGGTATGAGATCCATATGGGCCGTACAGAAAGCCGGGGTGCTCCTTTCTGCACGCTGGAAGATGGGCGCAAAGATGGTTGCTGCCGCGGTCTGGTGTGGGGAACCTATCTCCACGGTCTGTTTGACACCGGGGCGTTGACGGAGCGTCTGGTGCAGTTTTTGTGTGCACGCCGGGGCATCCCGGCGACCGCGCCGCCGACTATCAGCCATCGGGCTTATGAGGAGCGTCAGTTTGATGCTCTGGCCGACGGCGTACGTGCTGCGCTGGACGTGGATGCAATTTATCAAAGCATGGGAGTGTGATGCAGACAATGGAACGCAACACGGAATTGGGGCTTGTCCACCTTTACTGGGGCGGAGGCAAGGGCAAAACCACTGCCGCTTTGGGCTTGGCGCTGCGGGCGTTGGGGGCGGGCCATTCTGTAGCGGTGGTGCAGTTTTTGAAAGAAGGGAACAGCGGCGAGGTAGCGCTGCTGCGGCAGCTCGGCGCCCATATATTCCGCGGCAAGGGCTGTCAAAAGTTTGTCCGTCAAATGAGCGCAGCAGAGCGGGAACACGCCGCCGAGCTGCAGACGGCGCACCTTCGTATGGCGCTGGCGCTGGAACCGCAGGTGCTGATTCTGGACGAGGCCTGTGCCGTTTGGGAGCAGGATATGGTGGATCGGGCGCTGCTGCACGAGGCGGTGTTGGAGCGGCCTGCCGGGCGAGAGGTTGTGCTCACTGGCCGCGTGCCGGCGGACTGGATGCGCTTGTGCGCCGATTACGAAACGGGTGCCGTTGCTGCAAGCACCCCTATGAAAGGGGATTCCAGCCAGAAGGGTGTGGAGTTTTGAAAATTGTTTATCAGCAGGGCGCAGATATCGAGCGCGAAAGCATGCGGATCATTGACGAAAGAGCTTTGTCGGCGTGGCGTATGCCTGCCGCTGGAACAGGAGGCAGTGATCAAACGCGTAATCCACGCCACGGCGGATTTTGACTATGTGCAGACCCTGTCGTTTACAGAACATGCTGCGGTGCGGGCCAGAGCGGCTTTTTGCCGCGGGGTGTCTCTGATTACGGACACCAATATGGCCCTCTCCGGCCTCAGCAGGCCAGCTCTGCGCAAGCTGGGCATGGAAGCGCTGTGCTATATGGCGGACCCGGCAGTGGCTGCCGAAGCGAAGGAGCGCTGCCTCACCCGGGCGGCGGTGTCCATGGAGCGGGCCGCTCGGGAGTATCCCGGCGCGGCGGTGGCAGTGGGCAACGCCCCTACGGCGTTGTTGGCTCTGTGTGAACAGATTGCATCGGGCTTCCGCCCGGCCCTGGTCGTTGCAGTGCCGGTGGGTTTCGTCAATGTGGTGGAGAGCAAAGATCGCATTTTGCGCCTGTGTCGGGAGCAGGAGATCCCCTGCATAGCCGCGCTGGGGCGCAAGGGCGGCAGCACGGTGGCCGCTGCGATTTGCAATGCGTTGCTTTACCAAGCTGCCGGTGCTCTTGACCCCGTGGGCCGCGCGCTGCAGCGCTGGAAGAAAAAAGAAGATAAAAAAGCAGCCGCGTATGCGGCTGCTTTTTGTGCGCCCGAGGATAAAAGCGGGGCAGATACGTTCGTTTGGCCTTGACTGAGACTGGTTTGTACGGCCTGATTTGAGCGTATTTCGGCGCAAAGCCATTAAAAATGCGGAAGCCAGTCTGGCTTCCGCATTTGTACTGCGTGTTTAATCTGTCACAAAAGGCAGCAGAGCAATCTGACGGGCGCGCTTGATTGCCACGGTCAGCTCGCGCTGGTGCATGGCGCAGGTGCCGGTGGTGCGGCGGGGCAGAATCTTGCCGCGCTCGGAAATATAACGGTGCAGCTTGGCTGCATCTTTATAATCAATCCAATCGCACTTGTCGGCGCAGAACTGGCAAACCTTTCTGCGCTTGCGGGTGCGGGGACCTCTGTTCTCGCGTTCCATAGCCATTTCAGTTCCTCCTTTTCTTGAGTATCAAGGTCAGAACGGCAATTCGCCGTCCACATCGTCGATTTCAGCGAATTCCGACGCTCCTACGCTGGGAGTGCCGTAACCGCCTTGAGGCGGTGCGCCGTAGCCGCTGTCGGCCGGCGCGCCATAGCCGGGGGCGCTGCCGTAGCTGCCGCCGTAGGACGGGGCATCGCCGTCGCGCTTGCTGTCGCCGAAATACACATTGTCAGCGACAACCTCTGCGGCCACACGTTTGTTGCCGTCCTTGTCGGTCCAGTCGCGCATTTGCAGACGGCCTTCCACCACGGCCATGCGGCCCTTGGTGAAAAAGCGGCTGACAAACTCTGCGGTGGCCCGCCAGGCAACTTACGTCGATCCAGTCGGTGGAGCGTTCGCCGGTAGACTTGTCTTTGAAATCCCGATCCACCGCCAAGCGGAAAGACGCCACAGGGACGCCGCTCTGCGTGCGCCGCAGTTCGGGATCACGGGCCAGGCGACCCATGATGATAATGCGATTGAGCATACCGCTTCCTCCTTATTCGCCTCTGCAGACGATCATGGAGCGCATGATGCCGTCGGTAATGCCGAACACGCGGTCCAGCTCGGCGGGGAATTCAGCGCCGCTGCTGAAAGACATCAGACATAATAGCCTTCCGTCTGGTCGTCGATTTCGTAGGCCAGCTTGCGCTGCCCCATTCCTCGACTTCAACAGCGCTGGCGTGCTGCTCGGCAAGAGCCGTGAACTTTGCGACCAGAGCCGCAGTCTCTTCTTCGCTCTTGGTGGGATTGACGATGTAGACAACCTCATACTTTGCAGAAACCTTAGCCATTTTCAGTACACCTCCTTCTGGTCTTTTGGCCCGCACTCTCCGGTGCGGGCAAGGATGCTGCCCTGTACGGGCAAAAAGCCTGTATATTAAAATACAAGCTATATTATTATATAAGATCTAGAAAAATTGTCAAGCCCTCAAATTGTTTTTTGCCTAAAAAAGTCCGGTATCCGGGAAGAAAATTCCAAAAGAGCCGCCATTGACTTTTGCTGCGGACACTATATTATATTAAATTAAAAGAAAAAATGCCGCGAAACTGCGCAAAAAAGAACGGCACGAGGAGAAAAAATGGTTCTTTTCTGTTTTTTTGCGCAAACGGGGGGAAATGATACATTTTTGAAACATCCCCGGCGGACAATGAGATACACGGCGGCCCTGCAGTGGCTGGTGCGGACGGAGCGGGATGCTCCGTCTTTCGTGCGTTTATTCAAAAATCAGATTTCGAACTGAGGGTATTGCCTATGGTTTTTTCCAGCTTGTTTTTTCTATATGTGTTTTTGCCGCTGAACCTGTTGTTCTATCACCTGATGCCCTCTATGCGTGCCAAGAACACGGTGATGATGATCTTCTCGCTGATCTTTTATGCGTGGGGAGAACCGGTGTATGTGTTTTTGCTGTTGGCAATGGCCTTTGCCGACTGGATCCTGGCGCTCTACATCAGTGCCCAGCCGGTGCGCTCGGCGGCGGCCAAGCGCGGGGTGGTGCTCACATGTCTGGTCAATCTGGGCCTGCTCGGTATTTTCAAATACGGTACATTCTTTTTGGAGAATACGCATAATCTGTTCGGCTTTCCCGACTCGGTGGTGCAGATTGCGCTGCCCATTGGTATTTCCTTTTACACGTTCCAGCTTCTATCCTATGTGGTGGATGTATATCGGGGCGAAGTGCGGGCGCAGAGGAGCTTTCCGACGCTCCTGCTGTATGTGAGCCTGTTCCACCAGTGCATTGCCGGCCCTATTGTCCGCTATAAGGATATCAATGCTGAGCTGCTGCAGCGCAAGGCCAGCCGCGCCGATATCTCCTACGGTGTCACCCGCTTTACGGTGGGGCTGGCGAAAAAGGCGGTGCTGGCCAATGCTTGCGGTGCTTTGGCCGATCAGCTTTGGTGGCGGATTCTGTCGGCACGGCCGAAGCGCTTCACACGATTGCTCAACGGCCGGTGCTGGCCCTGTGGGTGGGCGCATTTGCCTTTATGCTGCAGATCTATCTTGACTTTTTCCGCCTATTCCGACATGGCCATCGGAATGGGTCGCATGATCGGCTTCCACTACCGGGAAAATTTCAATTATCCCTATATTTCCTGTCCATCACCGATTTCTGGCGGCGCTGGCATATTTCTTTGAGCAGCTTTTTCCGGGATTACGTTTACATCCTCTGGGCGGAAACCGCTGCAGCGCGGGCCGGGTGGTTTTCAATCTTTTGTGGTCTGGTTTTTGACGGGGTTTCTGGCACGGCGCCAGCTGGAATTTTATGTGCTGGGGCTGTACTACTTTGCCTTTCTGCTGCTGGAACGGGCGTTCCTGCGCCGTGTTTTGGAACGTGTGCCGCATGTGTTCGGACATGTGTATGCGCTGATCGTGGTCTATTTCGGCTGGGTGCTGTTCAAGTTTACAGATTTTTCTGTGCTGGGCGCGGTACTTTCCGGGATGTTTGGACATACCGCTGCCGGCGTTTCCAGTTTTGAAGTACTGGCGCTGGTGCGCAGCAACCTGCCAATTTTGCTGATTTCAACCTTGGCCTGTACGCCTGTTGTGCCTTGGCTGGGCCGGCGGCTGTACGAGCACAGCGCACACTCGGGTCTTGCTTGGGGCATTTACCGCACGGTGGTGGTGGCGGCGCCGGTGCTGTTGCTCCTGCTGGCCACCATGACGCTGGTGGGCGACAGCTATAATCCGTTTCTGTACTGGAAATTCTGATCGGAGGAAAGCCTATTATGAGAAAAACAGAATCGTTCCCCTATATCAGATGGGAAGGGACGCAGATGCAGCAGGAGCCGGAAAAGCGGGTAGGGAAGCTATCGCAGCGTACAGATCGGCGTGTTTTTGCCGCGTTGTTTCTGCTTGCCGTGATATCTGGATCATTCCGCTGCACCCGAAAACTTCGGAGGCGGAGAAGCGTGATTTGGCGCAGTTTCCCGCGTTCAGCTGGGCAGCGCTGACCTCGGGCGATTATTTTGACGATATCAATACCTGGTTTGCCGACACCTTTCCGTTCCGGGACGTATATGTGTCGCTGAACGGCCAGTTTAAGGCGCTGCTGTCGCCCTCCGGCACTACGGTACACGGCGAAGTGGGGCAGGGCGATGAGATTCCCGATCAGCCTGTCGCGCCTCCGGCGGACGACGCCTCCACGCAGGAACCTTCCGGGGGAGAAGAAGCCGATCTTCCTGCCAACGGGGAAGAGGAACCATCTCATGAGATTGAAGAGCCGGATATGACCGATGTTCCCGTGGAGACGTTGGGCGCCATTCTGATTGCTGGTGATACGGCGTATGAGTATTACAATTTCAGCCAGAGTGCGGCGGATATGTACACCGCAGCTGTCAACAAGGCTGCATCCCAGTTGGCCGGCAAGGCGAATGTATACGATATGATTGTCCCTACCAGCATGGATATCACACTGCCGGCTTCGGTGCGCAAGAGCGTCAATTCTTCCGACCAGCGCAAAGCGCTCGATTATATGTATGGATCGTTGTCGGAAGCGGTTCGGAAGGTGGATGTGTACGACACGCTGCGCAATCACCGCGATGAGTACATTTATTTCCGTACCGACCATCACTGGACGGCGTTGGGTGCTTATTACGCCTATCAGGATTACTGCAGGGCGCGCGGGACGGAGCCGGCGGATCTGGAAAAAGACTTTACCGCGGTGGAATACCCGGGTTTCCTGGGGTCGTTTTACAGTGATTCGGGCAAAAATGCGGCGCTTGCCGGCGGCGATACGGTAACTGCATATAAGCCCAACGACACCAACAGTCTGCGTTTCACAGCCAGCGATGGGAGCAGCGTGCAATGGATGGTGGTGTCTGATGTGAGCACCTGGAACGCTTCATCGAAATACTCCTGCTTTATTGGCGGCGACAATCCCTGGACGGTGATCGAGAACCCCAACAAGACGGACGGCAGCACTTGCATCGTCGTCAAGGAATCCTTCGGCAACGCCTTTGTTCCCTTCCTGGTTCCGGATTATCAGAAGGTGTATGTGGTGGACTACCGCTATATCAGTAAAGTGAAGAGTGAAAAACTTGCGGCTCTGGTGGAAGAGACCGGTGCGACGGATGTGCTGTTCCTGAACAATGTATCTGCTACCCGCAACGAAAGCCTGATGAAGGCACTGTCTTCTCTGGTAGGATAACAAGAAAAGCAAACGCCGCCTTTCGTTAAAACGAAAGGCGGCGTTTTATTTTATTTCTGCTTGCAGCGGGCAGCGGGAATATTTGCTGGGGAACTCTTATAGATGATCTTCGTTCAGCCGGGAAGAAGACTCCTCGGAGGAGGGGGGCCGGCGTTGTCGGCGGTGTGCTGTCGGCGGACGGCTCCGGCGACACCTCTGCCGGTGCGGCGTCCGCGCTGCTGCGCATTTCGCCGGCAGGGACGGCAGAAGGATCTTCTGCTGCTGCGTCGTCGGACTGTGCCGCCGGTGCAGGCTCTCTGCTGCAATAGGTTCATTGTGAATAAAGACATCATTTCCGCGCCGGTGATTGTCTCTTTGATCAACAGGTATCCTGCAATCTCGTCAAGCAGGGTGCGGTTATCCTCCAGGATCCGGCTTCTCGAAGCAGTGCATCAGAACAGCATGAATCTCATCATCCACTTCAGCAGCCGTATCCTGAGCGCAGGTCAGGCCCATCTGGCCGTCCAAATACTGATTCTGGATCGTGGCCAGCCCCATTACACCGAATTTATCGCTCATACCGTACATGGTGACCATTTTCCGGGCCAGGTCGGTGGCGCGCTCAATATCGTTGGATGCGCCGGTGGTCATGGTGTTGAATGCTACTTTTTCTGCGGCGCGGCCGCCGAGCAGGATGCGCAGTTCAGCATAGATCTCGTCGCGGTCCATCAGGAAGCGCTCTTCCTCGGGGGTCTGCATGGTGTAGCCCAGAGCGCCCTGCGTATGGGGGACGATGGTGATTTTCTGCACCGGTTCAGTGCCTTTCTGCATAGCTGCCACCAGGGCGTGGCCCACTTCATGGTACGCCACCAGACGCTTTTCCTTTTCCGTAAGCACGGTGCCTTTCTTTTCGCTGCCGGCAATGACCGTTTCAAAAGACACCAGCAGATCGTTCTGGTTCACCGCGTGACGGCCCAGCCGCACAGCGCGCAGAGCTGCTTCGTTGACCAGGTTGGCAAAGGTCGGCGCCCACGCACCCGGCGGTGGCCTGGGCAATCTTGTTGAGATCTACGTCCTCGCTCAGGCGGATATTGCGGGTGTGCACCTGCAGCGTAGCCAAACGGCCGGCCAGATTGGGACGGTCCACAGTGATGCGCCGGTCGAAACGGCCGGGGCGCAGCAGGGCTTTATCCAGCACCTCGGGGCGGTTTGTAGCACCCAGCACAATGATACCTTTGCTGGGGTCAAAGCCATCCAGTTCGGACAGCAGCTGGTTGAGAGTCTGTTCGCGCTCGTCGTTTCCGCCGAATTTGCTGGCGTCGCGGCTCTTGCCGATCGTGTCGATTTCGTCGATAAAGATAATGCAGGGAGCCACTTTGGCTGCTTCCTTAAAGAGGTCGCGCACACGGGAAGCACCCACGCCCACGAACATTTCCACAAAGTCTGAACCGGAGATGGAGAAAAAGGGAACTTTTGCCTCGCCGGCTACGGCTTTGGCCAGCAGGGTTTTACCGGTGCCCGGCGAACCGACCAGCAGCGCGCCCTTGGGCAGCTTTGCACCGATGGCAGTATATTTTCCGGGGTTGTGAAGGAAATCGATGATCTCCACCAGACTTTCCTTGGCCTCGTCTTGGCCCGCTACATCGGCAAAGGTTACGCCGGTGGATTTTTCCATATATACCTTGGCGTTGGCCTTGCCTACATTCATCATGCCGCCCATGCCGCCCTTTCCGCCTACGCCGCGGAACATAAAGAACGTAAGACCCAGGATCAGCAGGAACGGGGCCATGCTGAGCAGTACACTGAGCACCGGAGACATTTTGGCCACATAAGGTTTGGTGTAAGGCACATCATGCTCGTCGAGCAGGGTAAAGAGGTTGGAACTATTAATGATGGAGGTGTACAGGGTAATGTTGCCGGTGTACTCCTGTCCGTCGGGATCCGTATAGATATACCCTTCCACAGGGGTGATGTTGATAAGTTCATCTGTGAAGGAAACTGAGGCGACCTCATCGTTTTTCACCATATCCACCAGATCGGTGAACAGGATCTCAGCTTTTGCCGAACGGGCATCGTTGTTGCGCATGGAGTAGTTGGCCATATAGTTGATGATAACGGTCAAAAAACAAGGCCCAGGCGATCAGCGTGACCAAACCGGTCATATTACTGTTTTTTCGTTTTTTGTTTTTCTTGTCGTTGGACGGCATAAAGTGCCTCCTTTAATCTTGTTGTAAAAATCAGAACAGAACATAGGCGCGCTGCGGATTGAAAAAACTACAGAGAATACAGTTAATATTAATATATACTAGCACAATTTATGCCGGGACACAAGTTTTACTGACGCGGCAGTTGTAAAATTTCTGTTAATAGTCTTTTTCCTCCGGCAGTTTGTGCTATACTCTATACTGTATAATTAGCAGAAATTTATCCATGGAAACATGGATTGCAGGAGAGTCGATTTATGGAAAAGAGAGACCGGCAAAAGGCTGGAGAAAGAAGTCAGCGCTGCGGAAGAAAAAGAGTGGGCGCGGTGTTGGAACAACGGTACAGCGCTGCGCAGGAGCGGCCCGGCAGGGAAGAAGAGGCCGGTCAGGAAAGTTTGGCGGACGGTTTGATCGAAGGACGCAACGCTGTTACAGAGGCCTTGCGCGCTGGCGCTCCGATTGACAAAATTTATGTATCCCGCGGTGATACGGACCGTACGCTTTCCAAGATTGTGGCACTGGCCAAACAGTCGGGAATTGTGGTGGCCGACACGGACCACCGCAAGCTTGACGCCATGAGCCGAACCCATGCCCATCAGGGCGTGATTGCAGTGGCGGCGGTGCGGGAATATGCTTCGGTGGAAGAAATCCTGCGTGTTGCGGAGGAAAGAGGGGAAGCGCCTCTGCTTGTTATATGCGATGAGCTGAGCGATCCACATAATCTGGGGGCGGTGATCCGTACGGCGGAGTGCGCCGGCGCTCACGGCGTCATTATCCCGAAGCGCCGCAGCGCGGGCCTGACGGCGGTGGTGGCAAAAACCAGTGCCGGTGCGGTGTCCTATCTCCCTGTGGCGCGGGTGGCCAACCTTCCGGCGCTGCTGAAAGATCTGCAGAAACAGGGCATTTGGGTGTTCGGCACCGCTGCGGATGGAAATACGGATCTGTACCACGCAGATCTGAAGGGCCCCGCAGCCATCGTGATTGGCAGCGAGGGCGACGGGATGAGCCGTCTGGTGGCTCAGGGCTGCGACTTTTTGGTCAGCATTCCGATGAAAGGGAACATCTCTTCGCTGAATGCGTCCGCCGCAGCGGCGATTCTACTGTATGAGGCGGTGCGCCAGCGTATGGGCTGAGCGAGGAAAGAAACAAAAAAGGAAAGCGCTTCCATGGAAAAGAACGACTTGGACAAATTCATAGAGCGAAGCGACGCTTTTGACACCCGCAAACTGCTGGAAGGCGTGGATCTTTCCAATGTGGCGGAGGAAATCGACCTGGAGGAAATTCTGGCCGAATATGGGAAACGGGGGCACTTAAAGGACTTGCCGGAAGCGGAGAGCGACGAAGTGTGGGTCAATGAAGGATACCGTCTGAAACCTGTCCACGCCCGGGAGGAAAAAGCGGCACCGAAAGAAGAGCAGGCGCCGTTTGTCGCTGCGGCGGCAGAGGGGCAGGCCAAGGCTGTAAACGCGCCTGCGCCGCCGGAGCCGGAAGCGTCGGAGCAAACTGCCGGATGGGATCCGGAGCCACAGGCGCTGTATGAACCGGAAGCCAAGGCGGGATCCGAACGTGCGCAGGGCGTCCCTCTGGAGGACGTAATGGCGCAGGTGGTGGACGCGGTGATGGAGGAAGAAGAGTCCCGGCGCCAAGTGGCGCAGCCGGTGGTTCGGCGGGGGCTCTTTTCCAGAAAGCTGCGGCGCTTTGAAGATACGGAACCGGTTTATGTGCCTGCGGAGACAGAGCCGCTTTCAGACGAGGGCGAATCCTATGTGGAAGAGCCGGAGGAGGAAGACGACTTCGACGATCTTCCGGAACGCGACAGCGGCGCGGCGTCGGCGGACTATCACCGGCGCTATAAAAAACTGCGCCGCCGCGGCCGCCCGGCGCTGTTGGCTGCGCTGCTGAGCGGTATATTGACGGCTGTGCAGTACAGCGGCGCGGCGGAGCCATATGTTTCGGCTGAGCAGTTTGCCGCGGTCGGTCTGACGCTTCTGGCGGTGCAGATGGTGATCTGTCTGCCGGTTTATGTCCGGGCCGTGGCGGAGCTGGTGCGGCGGCACTGTACGCCGGAATTGCTGGTGGCGCTGTTTGCTGCAGTTTCCGCCGCTGACGGCGCGTCTGTCTGGCTGATGGACGGCCGCGGCATGCAGCAGCCGTTTTGCTTGGTGGCGGTGGTGGCGCTGTATTTTACGCTGCGCGGCGAAATGCTTCGCCTGCGGGGCCTGCGGGATTGTTGCCATATGGCGACTTATGATCAGTCGCCTTATGTGGTTTCCAGCGTGAAGGGCGGTTACCGCAAGCAGGAATGTTCCACCGATGGGTTTGTGGGGATGACGGAGCGGGAAAGCGAGCAGCTGGGCTGGTATCATGTGCTGCTGCCTGTGATCTTGACGGCCACAGTGGTGTTTGCGCTGCTCACAGCGTTCAACCGGTTCGATACGGCCAATTTCCTGTGGTACTGGTCGGCCATTCTGGGGGCGGCTTCCTCTTTTGCGTTTACGGCGGCCTTCGGCACGCCGCTGGGCAAACTGGCCCGCCGGCTGCAGCGGGACGGCTGTGCGGTTTCCGGTTACAGCGGCGCTCAGGCGATGAGCCGCAAGGGCAGTATGATTCTGACGGACAACGATCTTTTCCCTCCGGGAACTGTATTTATGAACGGCATGAAAGTCTATGCGCACGATGCTATTCAGGCAGTGGGGTATGCCGCCAGTATGGTGAACGCTTCCGGCAGCGGCCTGCGTCAGGTGTTCGGCGACTTGTGCCGCAGCCAGGGTGCCCATACGTATCCTGTGGAAGATTTCAGCTTTTATCAGGAAGGCGGCGTGGCCGGCACGATCCGGGGAGAAAGTGTCATCCTGGGCCGTTCTGACTTTATGGCGCAGATGGGTGTGCGCCTGCCCGGGAGATCAAACTGCCCACTGGCGTGTTTTTGGCGGTGGATCGGGAGCTGGTGGCGGTATTTGCCATTAAATATATGGCTTCGGACAACGTGGACGCGGCGCTGCAGGCAGTGCTGCACAACGGTATCTGCCCGGTGTTTGCCGTGCGGGATTTCAATATCACGCCTGCGCTCATCAAGCGTAAGTTCAAGGTTAATACCAAAAGCGCTGTTTGTATCCGGAGCTTTCTGACCGGTTGGCGTTTTCCGAAGAGGAGCACGAGAGCAGCGGCCGGCCGGCAGCGCTGCTGTTTCGCGAAGGGCTGATGCCTTATGCCGAAACGGTGGTGGGCGGTAAGCGGATGTACGGCGCGGTGCGGAAAAAACTGTGCCTGGGCGCTGATCGGCAGCATCTGCGGCACAATCCTGGCGTTTTACCTTGCTTTTGCCAGCGGCTTTCAGGTGCTTTCACCGGCGCCGTTGCTGGCGTTCCAGCTGCTTTGGAGTGTGCCGACGGTTCTGGTCAACGGTTGGGTAACGCAATATTAAACAGGAAAACTGCACGAAAAGACAAAGAAGCGCGGGAGAACGGCCGTTCTCCCGCGCTTCTTTGTCATGTTCGCTCCGATGGCACCATGGAACGGTGTTCCTCTCTTATGGTATCGGAAAGTACGCTGAAAGCCAGCGCACAGCCGCCTTTTTGTCTGTTTTGCCTAAAGTTGGTTGGCATCTCTGAACAATCTGCCAAAAACAACGGCAGCTGCGGTCTGCCTCTGAAAGATTTTGGTGCTTTTTGACAGATTTCACTTGTGCATTTTGATGCTCTGTTGTATAATCAGCATAATTGGTAGAACACTTTCGATGGAGAAGGACAGCAAACAAAACTGTATGGCTGTGTGTTTCCGAAGTGCGGGCCAAAGATCACAGTATAAGGAGAGAGCAACATGAGCTACACTGCAAAAGATATTCGTAATGTCTGTCTGCTGGGACACAGCGGCACCGGTAAGACCTCCCTGGTGGAGAGCATGCTGTACATGACCGGCAGCATTGACCGGCTCGGCAAGGTGACAGAAGGCAACACCGTCTGCGACAGCGATCCCGAAGAAGCAAAGAGACAGATTTCGATCTCTGGCTGTGGCGCCGGTTAAATTTAAAGGCTGCAAAATCAACGTACTGGACACTCCGGGTTATTTTGACTTTTCCGGCGAGGTGATGGAAGGGCTGCGCGTGGCGGATGCCGGCATTATCGTCGGCAGTGCCAAGGGGAGGTCTTTCCGTGGGCACGGAAAAAGCGTGGAAATATCTGCAGGAGCGCAATATGCCCCGCGCAATCTACATTGCCAAGACCGATGAGGAAAACGGCGACTTCAACGGCGCCTGGCAGACGCTGCGCGAAAAATTCGGCCGCAGCGTGTGCCCGGTGATGATGCCGCTGTGGGATGAGGAAAAGCACATTGAAACGCTGCTGGACATCGTCTACCGCCGGGCCTATCAACTCGAGGGAAAGCGCCGCAAGGAAGTGCCCATCCCTGCCGACAAGCAGGACGTGGTGGATGAGCTGTACGACCAGCTGTGCGAGTCCGTGGCTGAAACCAGCGAAGAGTTTATGGAAAAGTATTTTTCCGGCGAGCCGTTTACGCAGGAAGAGGGTCATTCAGGGCCTGCACAACGGCGTCAAGGATCTGACACTGTGCCCTGTGGTGTGCGGTTCGGCGTTCACGGGCCTGGGAACCCTGACGCTGCTGGACTGCATCATCAAGCTGTTCCCCAACCCTGTGGAGATCCCCAACCGCAAGGGTACGGATATGCACGGCAATAAAGTGGAAATCGACATCACGGAAGACGGCGCACCCTATGCTTTCGTTTTTTAAAACGACTTCAGATCAGTACGGCCGTTATTCTTACATTAAAGTGATTTCCGGCCGCTTGACCCCCGATATGTCTGTGGTCAATGCCCGCACTGGCAATATCACCAAGCTGGGTCACCTGTACACCATGTGCGGCAAGAAGGCCACTGAGGTGCAGGAGGTTTGCTGCGGCGACATTGCCGCCGTGTCCAAGCTGACCGACACCCGGACCAACGACAGCCTGTGCGACCCCAAGCACCCTGTGAACCTGACGGCCATTCCATTCCCGGTGGCTAACTATACCATGGCCATTGCACCCAAGACTAAGGGACAGGAGGACAAAGTGGCCAACGGCCTGGTGCGCCTGTCGGAAGAGGATATGACGTTCCACTGCGTCAATAACGCCGAAACCCGCCAGATGGTGCTTACCGGCACCGGTGACATCCAGCTTTCCGTTCTGTGCGCCAAACTAAAGGATCGCTTCGGCGTGGAGGTTACCTCAGCCCGGCCCGCGTGCCTTACCGTGAAAAGATCCGCAAAAGGTGAAAGTGGAAGGCAAGCACAAGAAGCAGTCCGGCGGCCACGGTCAGTACGGTGACGTGTGGATTGAGTTTGAACCCTGCGACAGCGAAGAGCTGGTATTCGCCGAGAACGTGTTCGGTGGTTCTGTGCCCAAGAACTTCTTCCCCGCTGTGGAAAAGGGCCTGCGCGACAGCGTGCAGCACGGCGTGCTGGCAGGTTATCCTGTGGTGTATCTGAAAGCCACTCTGGTGGATGGCTCCTATCATCCTGTGGACTCCTCTGAAATGGCCTTTAAGACGGCGGCGTCTCTGGCATACAAGGCTGGTCTGGCTCAGGCGAATCCCGTGTTGCTCGAACCCATTGGAGAGCTGCACGTCATCGTTCCCGACTCTTACACCGGCGACGTGATGGGAGACCTCAACAAGCGCCGCGGACGTGTGATGGGTATGAACCCGGTGGAAGCCGGCGAGCAGGAGATCGTGGCCGAGGTTCCCATGGGTGAAATGGGCACTTATGCCATTGACCTGCGCTCTATGACGCAAGGTCGCGGTATGTTCACCCTATGCATTCCTGCGCTATGAAGATGCGCCTCCTGCTGTGCAGGAAAAAGCCATTGCTGAAGCCAAGCAGATGCAGGGCGACGAGGAATAAAAACACTGTTGGATTCGGATGTAAACACCGGACGCTGTATTATTGCAGCGTCCGGTGTTTTTTCAGTTTTCGATTTGAACGATGTCCAGCGCGGCATCCAGTAACAAATTGATCAATTCGTTGCGGGAACGGTTGGTTTCGCTGGACAGCGCGTCCAGACGCGCAATCATCTCGTCCCGCATGCGGACAGAAACGATTTTGTAGCCGTCGTCGCCCCGGCGTGCAGCTTTTTTGTGATTTTGATTTCCTTAGCCATGCTGTCACCTCGTTTTGTAGCTATTAGTTTAGCTTGACAGGCGGTTGTTTAATAGACTATAATTATATAGTATATACAAAACTATAAAAATATAGTGAAAGAAGGAGAGAGTTTTATGGAATGCAGACAGTGTGGGGCAAAACTGCCTTCCGAGGCGGATTTCTGCCCGGTCTGCGGCACGGCGGTGAGGTGAAGCCGCAGAGGCTTCGGCACAGGACTGTGCTGCGGTGCAGGAGGGGGAATCTGGAACAGGCTGCGGCAGAAAGCGCAAAGAAGCCGCAGTCCCTGCAGTCTGGTCCAGTGGTATTTGATGGCATCGAGGCGGTTGTCGGCGCAATTTTTATTGTGGCCGGGCTTTCCTTTTTTGCTGCTTCCGGCATTTCGGTTGATAGCGCGTCCTTTGGTGCGGATTTCTATACTTATACCTACGGAGGCATTCAGGCAGCGGTCCGGCTGCTGGGGATCCTGGCCAGAATTCTGTCCGTACTGATGGTCTGACAGGTATTTTGATTGATTGCCGTGCGATCGGGCGGATGTTTGACCGCCGGAAAGGCGGCGTATGATGGATTCTTTTTGCTGCCGCTGCGGCACGCCTGTCCCCCGGGGCGCGCTTCTGCCACCGTTGCGGCCATCCGTGCCGTCCGCCGGAGCGTGCCGGGAGCAGCGCTGCGGGGAAAGAGCATGGACTGGGAGGGAACTGCGGAAAAGGGGTTGGCGTTGCTGGCGCTATTGGCTGGCGGCGGCGCTGGCGGTGGTGATAGTGTTCGGCGCCGGGGTGCTGTTGTGGCAGAACACTGCCCGCTGTGCGGTTTCCGGCTGCGCCGGCCGGGCGGAATACGGCCGTTATTGCAGCGCGCACGTCTGCCTGAGTGCCGGCTGCACCAACTGCCGTACCAACGGGAAGTACTGCGCGATCCACCGGAGTGTGGATCCGGCTTCCCTGCCTGCGCAGATCGAGATCTCCAACGTCCGTATCACGGAGCGGGGAAGCTACACGGTGGCCACTGGAACAGTTACCAACGTGGGCGTTATACCTATGAGTTCGTAAAACTCAAGGGAACGTTCGGGACAGTTCGGATACCGTGCTGGATACCGACTGGACTTATGCGGTGGGGGCGGAGGGACTGGCTCCGGGAGAATCGGCGACGTTCCGCCTGTCCGTTCCAGAGGATTATCGGATTCGCGAATGTTCCGTATCCATTATTGATTGCGACACAGTTCTCTGAGGCTGGTCGTTTTCATTGATTGAAAAGAGAGGAGAATTGAAATGTATTGTAAAAATGTGGTGCTTTGCTGCCGGACGATGCCGCTTTTTGCGGAAAGTGCGGCGCGGAAACCGCCCCTGTGGCGGAGGAGCCGGCGGTTGCGGATGTTCCTGCAGCGGCAGAACCGGCCGGTGCGGCGGCGCCTGCCGGGGCAGAAGCGCCGCCCGCGGCGGACAGCCCGGTCCTGCGGCGCCTCCGCCCCGGCGCGGACCAGATACCGCCGGCCACGTCGGTGAATTCTGCGCCTCCCGCCGGAAAAACAAAGGGGATCGTAATCGCCGCTGTGGTTGTGGCGTTGGCGGTTATCTGCATTGCGGCCCTTGCCCTGCTGGGTGGTGGCGCAAAGGCGGAGCCTGTGATAGGCCACTGGGAGATGTATGCGGTGTACGACAGCGACACGGAAAGCACGCAGATCGCCCCGCGCAACGCCGGCTACTTCGTCGAATTCCGCAAAGATGGGTCGGCGACGTTGCAAATAGGGGACGATCTGGCCTATGAATGCAGCTGGAGTTTCAATCAAAGCAAAAGCGATGAGGAAGATCGGTATTACAACATGCAATGTGATGACATCCCTGGCTTTACGGCCATGCTGACCGATTTAAGCGGGGTGGACAGCGTGATGATTGTAATCCCGGCCTGCCGTACGGCATGGTATTTCAGCAGACATAAAAAGACTGCTTTCGGCCGCCGCGTTCCATGCGGCGCAGTAAAACGGCACAGTGCTCCGGACGCTTTTGCGTTTCGGAGCGCTGTGCCGTTCTCGCCTCTGGAATCCGTGCGAAAAAAATGAAAAAAGGGGTTGACATTTTTCCGGATAAAGCTATAATATAAATAACGATAATTGTTATTGATTATGGACGAAAGGAGAACAACCATGTCGACCATGCGCCGACACAGCAAAAAGCGTGATGCAATTCTCAGCTGCATTCGCCGTAGTCATCTGCATCCCTCGGCGGAATGGATCTATACGCAGTTGAAACCGGAGCATCCGGATCTAAGCCTCGGCACTGTGTACCGTAATTTGGCGCTTTTCCGTGAAAGCGGGAGAGATCGTCTGTGTGGCGACAGTTCACGGTGTGGAGCGGCTGGACGCTGTCACGGAACCGCATGCGCATTTTATCTGCGAACAATGTGACGCAGTGATCGATGTCGATGCGCCCTGTGATGATCTCCGCCAGGAGCTGGAGCAGCAGTATGGCTGTACCGTCCAGCGTAGCGAAATGCTTTTTCCGCGGCGTTTGTGCACGCTGTACCAACAAGGATATTTGAGTGGCAGCGTTTGGCTGCGGCTCTGAATATTATACTTATTTCTTTGCCAATGGATTTTGAAACCGCATTTTTAAGGAGGCAACAATTATGAAAAAATGGGTCTGCTCTGTTTGCGGTTATGTGTATGAAGGTGAGAATCCCCCTGAGAAGTGCCCTGTGTGCGGCGTTCCGGCATCCAAGTTTACTGAGGTGCAGGGTGAAATGAAGCTTGCAGCAGAGCATGAGTACGGCATCTATGCCAAGACGGTCAAGAATAACCCCGACATCAGTGATGAAGATAAGAAGTACATTTTCGATCAGCTCATGGCCAACTTCCAGGGCGAGTGCTCCGAGGTGGGTATGTATCTGTGCATGGCCCGCATTGCGCACCGCGAAGGTTATCCTGAAATCGGCCTGTATTGGGAGAAGGCTGCCTATGAAGAGGCTGAGCATGCTGCAAAGTTCGCAGAGCTGCTGGGCGAGGATCTGGAGCCGAATATGAAGGCCGATACCAAGAGCAATCTGGCTTGGCGTGTGGACTGTGAATTCGGCGCCACCCAGGGCAAGACGGATCTGGCTGGCTGCGCCAAGAAGAACGGTCTGGACGCCATCCATGACACCGTCCATGAAATGGCCCGTGACGAGGCCCGCCACGGCAAGGCTCTGAAGGGTCTGCTGGAGCGGTACTTCGGCTGATCTAATAAAGAATCAGGCACCTTTGGAGAGGGAACCGGTTTTCCGGTTCCCTTTCTTTTTGCTTTTGAGTAGCCCGCCCCCAGTTTGTGATGATCTGAATCAGGGAAACGAGCCCTGCGCAGAAAATGTTCTTGAATCCGCTGTTTTGCGTAATCATGTTCTGTCTGCTGATATAAGAGGAGAGAGGGCGGGAAAACTCCGGCCTCTCTGACTTTATATGCAGTATATCTCCTGCATTGTTTTATGCGATGCAGGATTTTGGCTGCGATACAGCCTATGTTTGGAAACGGTTAATCTTTCAAAGGATTGCCTTTCCCGTCAACGGCAATTTTTCCCGTGAGGATCAAAAATACCTTCGACCAAGCCCCAAATACCGGAAACGACTGGCCCTATGAACAGGAACAATGCGCCTACGGTTCCGAGCAATACTTGGATAATAGCTTTTTGGGTATAACCAAGGTAAAATTATGGATTCAAAAGTACCTAAAAGATGCCTAATAACCCTGCAGCTAATTTTGATTTTGCACCGCTCCCTGTATTGGTAAGGGAACAGCCGCAACTCAGGCAGACAGCCGCGTCGGCATTTGTTTCTTTTCCGCAATGTGGGCAATAGGAAACACCTTCGCCCTTTGATATTCCACATTTTACGCATACGGCTGCATTTTCGTTCATTTCACTTCCACAATTCCGACAAAACATACTGAAGACTCCTTTTTCTAAAAAATTTTCACTCGTTTTTCTGCACGCACCTGATCTGACGGCTCATTACTGCGCAGCATGGGGACCTCCCCCCTGCGTTACCTCTTGGTGGCTGGCACACACCACGGCATGCCGTCTATGCTGAAACAAAGGATGTCACCTCACTTTTTATGGTTAGGAGCGGTTGTTTCCAAACGGGTCATTGGGCTGTACTGGCTGGGTTCCGCGTTTTCACTTCCTTGGCTGTGGACGGCCGGGAATAGCGGCCATACGGCTCAGAAAACCGCTGTAAAGTTTTTTGAGGTGCGCTTTCTCTTTTCAAACGAATGATATTAACCGATATTGGTTAATATCATTATATACCAAATTCGGTTAATATGCAAGAGGAAGTGAGGGGTGATGTGATGATCTTGTACGACAATTTATGGAGCGTGATGAAAGCGCGGGGGATTTCGCAGTACGCGCTGATCCGACCTATCACATCAGCCCTGCACAGATCACCCGTCTCAAAAGGAACGAAAGTGTCAGCACTCATACCATAGATATGTTCTGCCGGATTTTGGATTGTGAAGTAGGCGATATTATGAAATATGTGAAAGATCAAGAATCGTGAGGGACACGTTGTGCGGCGGGAGGGCGCTGCGGCGTGTCCTTTTGCTGGTGGTGCTGTGGTGCTGCGGCAATGTGGCACCGGGAATTCTTTCCTTGCGCGCCGCAGCGCGCTGTGGTATGCTATACGAAAATTTGTGTTTCGCTGCAGCGAAGCAAAAGGGGGCGGTTTTGGATGACGGCAACGCCGAAGGTGGCCGCAATCCATGATATTTCCGGCTTTGGGCGCTGTTCGCTGACCGTGGCCCTGCCGATCCTGTCGGTGATGGGGGTGCAGTGCGCCGTGCTGCCCACGGCCTATCTTTCCACCCATACGGCCTTTCCTGATTTTACCTTCCTCGATCTGACGGAAGAAATGAAAAAGACCATGGATCACTGGCAGACGCTGGGGTTGTGTTTTGACGCCGTATACAGCGGTTTTCTCGGCTGCACTGAGCAGATCGGCGTGGTGGAGGATTTCATCCGTCGTTTTCGCAAGGATAATGCTCTGGCCGTTGTGGATCCGGTGATGGGTGACAACGGTGTACGTTATGTGACGTATACCGACGAAATGTGCGAGGCCACGTGCCGCCTGACGGAAAAAGCGGATGTGATTACGCCGAATTTGACCGAAGCAGCCTTTTTGCTGGGGGAGGATTATGAAACCCTGCCCCGGGACAAAGCGGGATATGCAGAACTGTGCCGCGCTCTGTCCGGCGGCGGCGCGCGGAGCGTAGTGCTTACCGGCGTCAGCGATGGGGCAGATACTTTGGGCGCGGCGGTATTTGACCGGGAAACCGGACAGGTGGAGTTTGCCCTGACGGATCGTATTCCTGGAGAATACCACGGCACCGGGGATGTATTTTCCAGCGTGCTCACCGGAGCGCTGGTGCGGGGGCGGAAGCTGACCGAGGCTGCGGCGCTGGCGGCAAAATTTGTCCGGGACTGCGCTGAGCGCACCTTCCGCAGGGAACGCCTATGCGGGAAGGTGTGGACTTCGAACCGCTGCTGTATACCATTGGGGCAGATCGGCTGTGAAAAGGAAAAAGAAAAAAGCGGACTGCAGTGCAGTCCGCTTTTTTATGAGCGTTAAAATTGCCAGTTTTCTGCAGATTGATCTGCAGCGTTAACCGCTTCGTAATCCGCCCAGGTCAGTTCTCCGCTGGATTGATCCCACCAGAACCAGGAACCAGGCACAACGCTCGTGCGGCCGCAGCTGTCCTCAATGACGGCGGCGGGCAGAGCAGGTCGCCCGGGTGCAGCGTGATCTCCAGCATGGGCAGGTAGTAGAAGGTTCCGGGGTAATCGCCATGGAAGCTGTCGGGCTGGGCGCCGGGTTCTGCCAGGCCAGCAGGCGCTGATTGAGAAACAGCCCCACTCGGAGTGAAACGATCTCGGCTGGCGGAAGCGCCTCGTTTATGATCGGAGCGGCTAAATGGCTGTCGTCGGCTGTAAAAAACTGCCCCTGCAGCGTCAGGAGCCCGTCGCTGCTCACCTTGTGATACATCAGGTTATAGTCCTCTACGGAAACAGAGGGAAAGGAACCGCTGTAGAGGCTGTCATACTGCATCAGAAGCTGCGTTTCCTTTTTGTCACCGCTGAGAAAGGTGACGTTGAGGCGGATATCATCGGTCAGAGGGCAGGTCAGTTCTGCGGAAAATTCCTGGCCGGAGGGGGTGGTATCGGTCGTTTCGGCGGAGGTGCTTGTGCCGGTAGCTGCACTGAATACGGCTTGCATGCCGTCCACATAGGTTTGGCACGGCCCGCAGGGCGAAGGTCACGGTGCCTGCCGCCGGATCGGCGCGGAGCAATTCGGTGCTGTAGTCGGCGGTTAAAGTATTCTGGCTCTTCAATACTTCTTCCACGCGGTTGGAAATGCCGCCGATCTGGTTGGATACGGTATCCTGAATGTTGACGATGCTGTTTTGCAGATTTTGATACTGCTGATCAGCCGGTTCAACTTCCCGTTCAGGGTGCTCAATGCCAGCAGCACTGCGACGGCGGCCGCAACGGCTGCGACATAGGGCCATTTTTTCCTTTTCGCTGTTTTGGGGCAGGGCGGCAATGTAGCGCGAAGCAATTTCTTCCGCCAGTTTCGTCTGCTGTTCGCTCAATTCGCCGGGTGCGGTTGCAGGATCGGACTGGGCGTGCTGTTCCTCCACACCCAGAAGATATCCCACCGAAACGCCGAAGAGTTTGCTCAAGGCAATCAGTTTTTCGATTTCCGGCAGGGAGGCATTGCGTTCCCATTTGTAGATTGCCTGGCGGGATACGTTGAGCTGCTCACCCAGTTCTTCCTGTGAAAGTGTGTGTTCCTTGCGCAGCTGGGCGATGCGTTCTCCAACGGTCATGTGGTTCGCCCTCCTTTCGGGATTCAGTATAGCCAAAAGGGATAGTAAAAGCCACCAACCGGGGCTTATCTTTTTGTCAACCGCCGGTTGACAGGCGGCTTTTTCCGGTTTGATTGGCACCGTTTGCTGTCGGCGGTGCGGCGTGCCTGTTCTTTCGTCTCTGGTTCAGTATAAAGCACCCGGAAAGAAAGCACAATAAGAAAAGAATACAGAAAGAAACGCGATGCCCTTGCAAAGCAATAAACCCTAAAGTATAATAGGTTTACCAACTGCAAGGAGGGATCTGGCGTATGATGATCTCGACCAAAGGGCGCTATGCGCTGCGGATCATGACAGAACTGGCCGCGGCAGAGGGGAGAGGATTTGGTACCTCTGAGAGATGTGGCGCGCAAACAAGAAATTTCTGAAAAGTATATGGAGGCCATCATAAAAAGTCTGGTGAAGGCAGGATTGGTGATCGGGCTGCGAGGAAAAGGCGGCGGTTACCGCTTGGCCAGGCCGAGCCGGGGAATGCACGGTTTGGGACATTTTAGAGGCTGCGGAGGGATCGCTGGCCCCTGTGGCATGTCTGGAGGCGGACCGTACTCACTGTGCCCGGGCGGACCAGTGCCTGACGCTCCCGATTTGGAAAGGGCTGGAACGCACCATCCGGGACTATTTTCCGGTATCACTCTGGCCCAGCTCCTGCGGCAGACCGGGACGGTTCGCAGCAGGTTTAAGGCAGGCGCTGGAGCGGCAATGAGCGGGGCGGCATGCCCCGCTTTCCAAAAATTTAATAAACCTATTGACTTTATAGGTTGAATATGGTAATATTCTATAAAAAAATATAGGTAATAAAATTTCAGTTAAATTACATGTGCGCACAAGCATGCGACTTTACAGGAGTGAAAGAACCATGATATATGCAGATCACGCTGCCACCACAAAGACCAGCCGTGCGGCAAAAGAGGCCATGATTGCCTGCATGGAAGAACACTGGGGAAATCCCTCCAGCTTATATACGCTGGGGCAGGAAGCCAACGAACTGCTGCAAAGTGCCCGGGAACGCATCGCCGGATGCATTGGCGCCGCCGCGCGGGAAATCTATTTTACCTCCGGCGGCAGTGAGGCCGACAACCAGGCAATCCGCAGCGCGGCCTACTGGGGCGCGCGCAGGGGCAAAAACACATCATCTCTTCGGCCATCGAGCACCATGCGGTGCTCCATACGCTGGAACGGTTGAAGGAAGAGGGCTTTGAGATCACGTTGCTGCCTGTTGGGGAAGAAGGGATTGTCAAAGTGTCGGATGTGGCCGCTGCGCTGCGGGAAGATACAGCACTGGTGACCATTATGTATGCCAATAATGAAATCGGCACCCTTCAGCCGATTCGTGAGATCGGCGCGCTGTGCCGGGAAAGAAAGTGATCTTCCACACGGATGCCGTACAGGCTGTGGGCCATGTTCCGGTAGATGTGCAGGTGGATCAGATTGACATGCTGTCCCTGTCTGGCCACAAGTTTTGCGGTCCGCGGGGCGTGGGTGCGCTGTATGTGCGCCAGGGGCTGCCGCTGCGCTCCCTGATTGAAGGCGGCGCCCAGGAGCGCGGCAAGCGTGCCGGTACAGAAAATCTGCCTGCTATTGTGGGGATGGCGGCGGCACTGGAAGAGTCCTGCGCCCACATGGACGGCGATGCGGCCCATATGAGCACTTTGCGCGATCATCTGATCGCGGGGATCTCCCAAATTCCTCACAGTGCCCTGAACGGCAGCTGTGACCATCGCCTGCCGGGCAATGTCAATTTCTGTTTTGAAGGTATTGAGGGTGAGTCGCTGCTTCTTTTGCTGGACGATAGGGGTATTTGCGCATCCTCCGGATCGGCCTGCACTTCCGGCTCTCTGGATCCCAGTCATGTGCTGTTGGCTATCGGCCGGCCGCATGAAGTGGCGCACGGATCTCTGCGTCTGAGTTTGGGCAAGGAAAACACCATGGAAGAAATGGATACGATCATCCGCGAGGTGAAAGACGTGGTGGCCTATTTGAGAAAGATGTCTCCTGTGGAGAGTTGGAAAAGGAGCGAGAAACTATGTTATACAGTGAAAAAGTTATGGATCATTTTCGCAATCCCGCAACGTGGGCGAGATCGAAAACGCCGACGGCGTGGGCGAAGTAGGCAATGCCAAGTGCGGCGATATCATGAAGATGTATTTGAAAATTGACGACGGTATTATCTGTGATGTCAAATTTGAGACCTTTGGCTGCGGCAGTGCCATTGCCACCAGTTCCATCGCCACGGAGATGATTAAAGGTAAGCCCGTGGAGGAGGCGCTGCAGTTGTCCAATAAAGCCGTGGTAGAGGCGCTGGACGGCCTACCGGCCTATAAACTCCACTGTTCGGTGCTGGCGGAGGAGGCTGTCAAGGCTGCGGTAAAAGATTATTATGATAAAAACGGAATCGCTTACGATCCGGCGCTGTTCAAAGGAAGCATCTTGTGCCCACTGCGCGGAAGAATCATGAGAAAAGCGCAAAGCCGGGAAAGCAAATCTGCTTTCCCGGCTTTATCGTTGGAGGCCGTGTTGTAAAATACCCCGCTTCCGCTGAAATGGCGGAAGCGGGTGCATTTAAAACTGCAATGCTTTTTCTTTCATATACCGGCGCAGCCAATCGCCGGTTTCGGGATGATCCAGGGCAATTTCCAGCGTAGCTTCCAGGAAGCCGCAGAGGTTGCCAGTGTCATACCGGCGGCCCTCAAAGTCCACGGCCACCATGCGCTCCTGATGGCACAGGGTCTCAAGGCCGTCGGTGAGCTGAATCTCCCCGCCGTAACCGGGGGCCTGGGTTTCAGAATATCGAAGATTTCGGGTGTCAGAACATAACGGCCCAAAATGGCATAATTGGAAAATTTTTCCTCCGGAGAAGGCTTCTCATTCAGATCCGACACGGAAAAACACCCGCTCTTCCAGCTCTGACACGGCTACGGAGGAATAGCGGCTGATGGCTTCGTCGCTGACCTGCTGTACGCCGATAGCGGAAGCCTCATATTTTCCGCAGCCCGAATCAACTGGCCGATCACAGGGTCTTTGGCACGGATGATATCATCGCCCAGCAGTACGGCGAAAGGTTCGTTGCCCACGAATCTGCGGGCTTGATAGATGGCGTGGCCCAGGCCAAGAGTCTGCTTCTGGCGCACAAAAAAGATGTTGGCAAGGTTAGCGGGCTTGTGAACCAGTTCGATCAGATCGTCTTTTCCGGCCCGGCGCAGCTTATCTTCCAGTTCAGGGGCGTAATCAAAATAATCTTCCATCACGTCCTTGCCGCGATTAGTGATAATCAGGATATCTTCAATGCCGGCGGATACGGCTTCTTCCACGATGTACTGCATCACAGGGCGGTCCACCATGGGCAGCATCTCCTTGGGAACGGTTTTGGTCACCGGGAGCATGCGGGTGCCGAGGCCCGCGGCGGGGATCACGGCTTTTCTTACTTTCATGAGCTTCAAACCTCACCTTTGTTCATTAAAATCAGGCCGCGCACTGCGCGGCGGTTATACCTTGTCTGCCGGAAGCATTTGGCGGAAGAAGTGGATTTTTGGCAGCCCGATCAGCAGTACGCCGCCGAATACGTAGCAGGCGATCAGTTCGCCCAACCCCACCGTCAGCGCGTTGAACGCGAATGCCGCAGGGAATGCAGGGCCGAAACCTGCACTATACCACCCCAGGAGAGCGCCAATCATCAAAGCATTGGAAAGTACAGGCGGAAGCGGTGCAAACCATTTCCATTTTGCGGGAGCTTTGCAGTGATGCAGGCGGCCAGCAGCGTAGCCAGGGATCCGCAGATGATATCCGGCGCGCCGTAAGGACTCAGCAGGTTTGCGATCAGGCACCCAACAAAAAGCCCCCACTTGGCTTCCGAGAAAAAAGAATGGGAGCACGCACAGCGCTTCGGATACCGGCACTGGACCGGGCCGTAGGTGATACCAAAGACCGAAGCGGTGAGGGTCAGGACTGCATAGAGTGCGCCGATGACGGCGGCCAGCGTCAGCTGGCGGACAGAGTAATGTTTCATGTTTTCGATGTTCCTTCCATTTTTGTTTAGAACGGGCCGCTCCTTTTGGGAAACAGGAGCGGCTCGAACGAACGCCGGTGCCGGCCTGCGTACAGGCGGCCGGAGGGGCGCTTGGACAGGGTGTGGAAACCTGTCGTGCCTATTCTATCACAGCGTCTGCAAAAAAATCTACCTTCTTTTTGCCTGTTTTGGTTCTTAAGATTTGATTATGCCGCCAGATTATGGTATACTATATCAGATTTTTTTGCACCGCACCGTTTTTTGGTGCAGAAGGGAGAGAAAAGGAACTATGACAAGTGCAACCATCTGTATTTTGATTGCCATTGTGGTCTATCTGGTACTGATGCTGTACATCGGCGTGCGTTTTGCAAAGAAAACAACAACGCCGACGACTTTTTTATTTGGGTGGCCGAAAACTCGGCCCGCTGGTCACAGCCATGAGCGCTGAGGCCTCGGACATGTCCAGCTATCTGCTGATGGGTCTGCCGGGCCTGGCTTATCTGACGGGCATCTGCGATGTGGGTTGGACGGTAATCGGCCTGGCCGTGGGTACATACCTCAACTGGCTTATCGTGGCCAAGCGCATCCGGCGTTACAGCGCGCTGACGGACTCCATTACTGCGCCGGAGTTTTTCTCCAAGCGCTTTGGTGATGACAAAAAATTTGCTGCGCGCTTTTGCGGCGTTGGTGATCATCGTGTTTTTCGTGCCGTACACTGCATCGGGTTTTGCCGCGTGCGGCAAACTGTTTTCCAATCTGTTCGGTATGGATTATATGCTGGCCATGATTATCAGTGCGGTGGTCATTGTGGGCTACACCGCCCTGGGCGGATTCCTGGCAGCCAGCACCACCGACCTGATCCAAAGCTGCGTAATGACAATTGCGTTGGTAGTGGTGCTGTGCTTCGGCGTGAACGTGGCTGGCGGGCTGGACGCAGTGGTGCAGAATGCCCAGACGCTGCCGGGCTACCTCGCCATGAACGCCAGTTATGACGCTGCTTCGAATGCGGCGGTGCCATATGGGCCGCTGACAATTGTCTCCACGCTGGCTTGGGGCCTTGGTTATTTTGGTATGCCTCATATTCTTCTGCGGTTTATGGCGATTGAAAATGAGCAAAAATTGACCACTTCCCGCCGTGTAGCCACGGTTTGGGTTGTGATTTCCATGTTTATCGCCGTTTTAATTGGCATGGTGGGCTTGGGGATGACCAATGTCGGCGCCCTGCCTGTGCTGGAAGGCTCCGCTTCTGAAACAGTGATCGTGCAGATCTCCAGCTTAATGGCAGAGCACGGCGTGCTGCTGGCGCTGGCTGCGGGCGTCACGCTGGCAGGGGATTCTGGCTGCTACCATGTCCACGGCGGATTCCCAGCTGCTGGCGGCGTCCTCCAGTGTTTCCAAAAAGATCTGATGTGGGGCGTGTTCAAGGTGAAGATGACGGAAAAGCAGTCCATGCTGATCGCCCGCTCGACGCTGCTGGTCATTGCGGCGATCGCGATTATCTTGGCACGGGATCCCGACAGCTCGGTCTTTAAGATCGTTTCTTTTGCCTGGGCGGGTTTCGGCGCGGCCTTCGGTCCGGTAGTGCTCTTTGCGCTGTTCTGGAAGCGGGCCAATAAATGGGGCGCGCTTTGCGGCATGATTTCCGGTGGCGTTCTGGTGTTTGTCTGGAAGTTCCTGGTGCGGCCTTTGGGCGGTGCGTTTGATCTTTATGAACTGCTGCCTGCTTTTCCTGCTCAACTGCGTCGTGCTGGTGGTGGTGTCGCTGTTGACAGCGCCGCCGGAGAAAAAGATTGTGGATACCTTTGAAGAGTATCGGGCGATGGGGAAATAACATCCTGCGTTTCCCCCTTCCGAAAAAGCACCCCGGCTTTCTTTCATGAAAGAAAGCCGGGGCTTCTTTGGGATACAGGCTTAGTCCAGAAGGATATACAGGAGCGCTTCCGATGCACTGCTGAGAACGGAAGGATCTTCTGTGTAGGCGCTGCAGGAAATGCCGGCTTCCGAAAGCGCAGCGGAGACGCTTTCTGCCGACTCGGCCGGGACGACGTAATATACTGCCTGAACGCCATCCGCCAGTGCAGCGGTGAACGTGACGGTGCTGTATTGGGCAAGGATGCTGGCGGCAGAGGCATCCGTGGTATATACGGCGCGATAGGTTTCTCCGGCGGGAACCAGCGTATCGCTGATGCCGCCGCCCGGGACAATGGAGCTGCTGCCGTCTTCCGGAGCTGTACTCTCTCCGCTGGGCGGCTCTGCTGTTTCGTCGTTGTCTGAGGATGTTTCCGGCGGTTGAACGGGGGCTGTGCCGGGGGAGATCTTCCGGCGTGCTGTCCGGCTGCTGCAGGGCAGTTGTTTCATTCTCATTGGCCTGCTGTGGGAGCGTCTGATCCTGATTCTGCTGCGGTGGGGAAGCTGGGCCTGGCCGCGCTCCAGGATGCCGCCGGAATACGCCAGCAGTACCAGCGCAAGGCAAAGCCCTATAATGGTGAAGCGGCCGATGGCCGGACGGAAATGCCAGCGTTTTTCTGTTTGCCGCTGTTGGCGGAGAAATCACCGGGGCCACTCTCCTGTTGAATACGGTGAATAATATAGGAGGCCATGTCGCCGGGCACCTCGTGTTTCATCACCGCCAAACCGTGGTGAATGGCGCTCATAGCTCCGTAATAGCCCCGGCAGCCGGGGCATTCGGCCAGATGTGCCGAGAGCGCGCGCTTTTTTCTTCACTGGTGCACAGGCCGTCTGTGGCGGCGGACAGCGTGGAAAGATAGGACTTGCAGGCGCGGAACTGTGCCGGTGCGGTCTCGTTTCCCTCTGTGCTGGCGGGGAAAAAACCGCCGCTGAGCATGATCTGCCGCCGCACCAAGGCACGGGCACGAAGCAGGTCAGCGTGAATGGCTTGTGCGGTGCCTCCGAGAATATCTGCGATCTGCGTGTCGGGTACGTTGCCCATTTCGTGCAGCAGCAGGATCTGACGCAGACGCATCGGAAGGGCATGCAGCGCGTCCTCGATGTGTGCCTGCAGTGCGATGTGCTCCATATTGGTGCGCGGATCATAGCGCAGGGGGCCGAAAGGGAAATTCAGAGTATCTTCATCGGTTTGGGCGTTCAGATTTACCCGGTGCCGCCGCTGGCGTTTAGCCAGTTCCGTGCAGTCGATGCACACCAGCTGCAGAAGATGCGTGTGAAAAGACAGATTTATGGCCGGAAGAAATTCCAGCTGCCGCCAGGCGGTGATAAAGGCGTTTTCAGTGACGGTTTGAGCATGCTCTTCGCCAATCATGGCCCAGGCAAAACGGTAGACGGCAGCCTGGTGCAGATGGATCAGTTCTCGATAAGCCACCTGGCTTCCCTGGGTGGCCGCAGCCAGCAGATCCCGTTCGTTGACAGATGCCATGTTCATGGTGCAATTCCTCCTCTGGGGCTTCATCGGACAGATCCCGCTTGATGCCCGCAGTGATACGGTAAACGTCTTCCATGGTGTTCATGGCGACGATTTGTTCTTTGTAATAGTTGGCATAGGGCACGCCCTTAAGATACCAGCAATAGTGACGCCGGGCTTCCAGCACGGCAATTTTTTCACCTTTGTCAGCGGCGGCCAGTTCAATCTGGCGCACGGCGGTGTCACAGCGCTGGGCGAGAGGCGGCAGCGGAGGAACGGGGCGGCCATCCAAAGCGGCCTGGGCCTGCTGAAACAGCCATGGATTGCCGAAGCTGCCCCGGCCGATCATGGCCATGTCTGCGCCGGTCCATTTCAAAATCCGCACAGCGTCCTCTCCGGTGAAGATATCGCCATTGGCGATAACGGGGATGGAAATGGCGCGCTTTACTTCACCGATAGCGTCCCAATCGGCCCGTCCGCTGTACATCTGCACGCGGGTGCGGCCGTGGACAGCGATGGCGGCTACGCCCGTGTCTTCCAGGGCGCGGGCCAGTTCCACAGCGTTCAAATGCCCCCGATCCCAACCGATGCGCATTTTGACTGTGACCGGCACGGGAACGGCTTTGACCACGGCTTTCGCCACCTGCAGCGCTTTGGGAATATCTTTCATCAGCGCGCTGCCGTCGCCATTGGAAACCACTTTTCCCACAGGACAGCCCATGTTGATGTCGATCAGATCGGCTCCGGAGTATTCAAGAGCCAGCTGGGCGCCTCGGGCCATGCACTCCGGATCGCTGCCGAAAATTTGGGCTGCGGCGGGATGCTCGCCGGGAAACTGCTTCAACAGTCCCCGGGTTTTGTGGTCCTGGTAACACAGAGCCTTGGAGCTGACCAGCTCCGTGCAGGTCAATCCCGCCCCCAGTTCACTGCAGATCTGGCGGAAAGCAAGGTCTGTTACGCCGGCCATGGGTGCCAGCGCCAGGCGTGAAGGAATGTCAATCGATCCGATTTTCATGTGCTGTCGGCTCCTTTCGTTCCAAGTCAGGATATGCTGCCGATGGGGCAGAGGATAAATATACAGTCTGCTATTATAACAAAATCGTCTGAAAGTGCAAGGGAAAACATAAAAAGAGACGAAAAAAGGAAACCGCCGCCGGCCAGTGCAGGTTTTGATCCTGCACTGGCCGGCGGCGGTTAGTATGGAAGGAAAAATCAAAAAAGAAGGGATGGGACACGAGAAGAAAGAACCCAGATCAGAGCCATGAGGGACAGCGCCTGCGGCGGCCCAGAGGGGGCTGGAATCCGGAGCGGTGGGCGCGGGGCGTTGCGGGCCGCACAGCGTCGGGCGATACGGCAGGCTTCTTCCACCGCCACGCTCGGTACGCCGGAGTCCGGCCCGGATGTATCGCTGCGCAGGATAAAGATGGCCTCGTCAAAATACCGCCGGTCGGGACTGGATACTACGATAACCCGACGGGAAATGCCTTTTACCATAACTGTGTCCGCTCCTTTGCCGCCGTTTCGGGCTTTTGCAGTCAGTATGCCCAGACTGCGGCGATTTTATACCGCTTGGACCGGATGCTGCGGAGCGGGACTCAGGCGCAGCACCAACAGGCTGGCGTCGTCGCTGCGGCCGCCGTGGCGAGGCTTTCGTCCATCAACGCAGAGGTGAGGGAATGGATATCTGAGCCTTCCCACTGGGAAAGAGCGTTTCCAGCCATGCGTCGTCGCTGCTGTCGGCAAAGCCGTCGCTGATCAGCAAAACGATGTCGCCGGCGCTCAAATGCACTGTGGTGGCGTCCGGGATCCGGTCGCTGCTGCTCAGCCCGGCGGGCAGCACGCTGCCGGTGACACGGCGGACGCTTTTGCCATGGCGGATATAGGAGGGGGCGGCGCCAAATTTATAAAAGGAGACGGAACCGCTTTCCGGCGTCATGGCCAGCAGGTCGATGGTGGTGAAGCTGCCGCTTTCGTCTGTATGAAGGGTGAGAGCGCTATTGAGCGTTTTCAGGGCGGTGGATGGTTCAATACCTGCTTTCAGGAACTGCTCCAGCAGCCGTACTGTCATAGCCGATTCCCGGCGGGCATCCTCTCCGCAGCCCATGCCGTCGGATAGGAGCAGAAATACTTTCCCGTCTTCGCTGCGGAATGTAGATAATGTGTCGCCGCTGACGCTTTCACCCGCTTTGGCTCGTCCGGCGGTGCAGATATCGCACACGGGGGGCTTCTGGCAGAGGCGGGGACTGCGGCGCCGCGTTCCACCTGATCAGCAGATTCGGACAAAAGTTCGGACAGCCGGGCGTATTGTTCCCGGGCCTGCGCACGGGTACTGCTGAGCTGACGCGTGTACTGCCGCCGCATCAGAAGCGCTGTGAATTCGGCGTTCACTGCGGCGGTAAAATCGGAAAAGCGCAGGCAGCGGGAGGAGAAGTGGGCTGGAAAATCGGAGGGCAGCACGTGGCCGCGGCTGTTGAGGGGTTCTGTCACATCGTTCAGGGCGTTGTAAGTGGTCACATAATCTGCGTCCCAGCAGGTAGCGCACAGGGGGCAGGCCCGGCAGATCTGGTCGGCTGCCCGATCAAATACTGTGGCCACATTTTCGTCGTTGACTGGTGCGGTTCCGGCCCGGCTCAAACTGTCGTAAAGGTCGCGGAAGACTGAGGCAGCGCCCCGCAGTTGTTTCTCCAGAGCGTTCGGTGCGCCGAGTGCGGCGGCTCTGTGCCGGCGGCCTTTCTGAAACAATTTTTCCGGCAGCAGGAGGAACAGTACGCCGGCAATGGCGGTTTCCAACAGGGTATAGACCGCTGTCTCGGCGCTGCACCAGAACAGAGAGAGCACGGTGCCGAAAAGGAACAGCAGCGTGTAGCGCGCCCGGCCGCACCGGCGCAGGCCCGCCGTCATGGCCGAAAGAGCGTAAGCCATGGAGAAATACAGCGTGCCGGACACGGCATCCATGCTCAGGCCAGCGCACAGTCCGGCGGCGCAGCCCAGACCCATGCCGCCCAGCCGCCCGGCAGCCAGTACCAGCACGATGGAAAAAATACGGCCCAGGGAAAACCGGCCTGCCAGGGGGATGGCGGCCACGGCAATCAGTAGAGAGATTGCCAGAACAAAAAGAGCAAAAAGCTGCTGTCGTTCCAGGGTCTCCGGTGCGTCGATCTGAATTGCCAGCGCCATGCGGTAGCAAACGGCGCAGCCGCCGGCCAGGAAAATCTCCAGCAGGAAATAGGCTCCGTCTGTATTGAAGACGCCCTGCGGCATCAGATACACAAAACCTACTACTGCGGTGCAGGCGGCGGTAATCAAGGGGAGAAAGGCATGTTTCCGGTAGAGCTTCGTATCAAAAAAGGCGACGGACACCGAAAAGATCAGGATGGCGGCGGCAATATATTTTATGGCGGCGGTGAAGGGCATCATCAAAAGCGCGCCCACCAGAAGGCCCAGCAGTGCCGAAAGGCCCTCCATGCCGGCGCCGGCGGCGGCCACAAAGCCCAGGCCAAAGGGAGCGTATGCGCCGAAAATCTGACTGCCTGAGAGTATGGCGGCCAAAAGAAACCGGATGGCACAACTTAAAGCGCGGCTTTTTCCACCGCGGTCAGCGTTTCGTACAAAGTTCATGGCTTGTCCTCCTTTTTCTGCCCATTGTACAAAGGCTTGCGTGCAGATCGCGTCGGGAAATAAAGCCGCCGCAGAAAAGGGAAAGCTGCGGCGGGAAAAGGGAGGAAGAACGCTGTAAAACCATGAGTTGTGGGTATTAAAAAAAAAGTATACCGGAGAGGGATGGTTTGGAAAAGTGCATAGAACGAAGAGGAGCGGCCCGAGTGCTGGGAATTATGGGTTATCTGGTGGTTGTTACGGCCTTTGCTGGCACTGTGACGCGCCTGGCGCCGCGCTGTCTTCGTCTGACCGATACCGGTGTTTTTCACCGCTGATTGCAGGGTGGATTTTTGTATATAGAAAGCATAAAGATGCTATAAAAATTATATATAAAAAGGGTAAGTCCTTGGAACGTCAAGAAAAAGATGCTATATTTACTGCTGTAAGTTTACAGAGTGCATAACATTTTGCCGGAGAAACCGGCGCTGGTAGAGAAAGGATTGTATTTTTAGGGGGTAAAATTTTATGAAAGCAATCACCAATCTGTCTGTGCGTGTCATTGAAAGATGGCTGCCGGATGCATTCCTGTTTGCAATTATTCTGACAATCGTTGTCTTTATTGGCGGCGATGGTCGGCACGGGCGTTGGCCCGCTGCGGGTTCTGTCTTATTGGGGCAGCGACAGCGGTTTCTGGGGGCCTGTTGGCATTTACCATGCAGATGTGCCTGGTCGTTGTGCTGGGTTCTGCTCTGGCGCAGGCGCCTGTAGTGAACCGGCTGCTGAAAAAAGTGTGCCGGTCTGGCTCACACGCCTAAGCAGGGTATCCTGGTTACGGTTATCGTTTCCGGTATCTGCATGTGGCTGAACTGGGGCTTTGGCCTGATTGCCGGCGTTCTGCTGGCGAAAGAAGTGGCCAGAAAGATTCCCTACAATCGACTACCGTGTTCTGATCGCTTCTGCTTATTCCGTCATCTGCATGTGGCACGCGGGTCTGTCTGGTTCGATTCCGCTGCAGATCACCACGCCCGGCGCCCCTGGCTGCGGTGGGTTACACCACAGACATGAACATGACGGTTTCTACTGCGGAGACGATCTTCTTCCCGGTGAACCTGGTGCTGGTGGTTCTGGTCATTGCAGCCTGCGCTGTTGTCATGGTCGCATCCCATCCGGATGCTGAGCATACGATCACTGTGGATCCTGCTCTGCTGAAAGATGAGGAAGTCCGCACTTATGAAGTGAAAGTTCCCGCTGATGCCATGGAACAGTCCAAGATCCTGTGGGCGATCACCTGGATTGCGGGTTTTGTGTACATCGGTTACTATTTCTATAACACCGTCGCCAATGGCAACAGCGTGTTGTCTGCTCTGACGCTGAATATCGTCAACATGATCTTCATGTTCCTGGGTATCCTGGCTCATGGCAGCCTGCGCCGTTATATCGATGCCATCGGAGATTCCGCCTCCAGCGCGGCGGGCGTTATCCTGCAGTTCCCTTCTATGCCGGTATCATGGGCATGATGGTGGGCGCAAACGATCAGGGCGTGTCTTTGGCGCAGATCATCGCTGATGCATTTGTGGCCATCTCCACTAACATGACATTCCCGATGCTGACTTTCCTGAGCGCCGGTATCGTGAACTTCTTTGTTCCTTCCGGCGGCGGCCAGTGGGCCGTTCAGGCTCCTGCCATGATGCCCGCTGCAGCGGAGATGGGCGTTTCTGCCTCCCGCTGCGCCATGGGTATTGCCTGGGGTGACTGCTGGACGAACCTGATCCAGCCTTTCTGGCGCTGCCTGCCCTGGCCATTGCAGGCCTGAAAGCCCGCGATATTATGGGCTATCTGGTGGTCTTGACGGTTGTGGTTGGCATTATCGTCTGCCTGGGCTTTGTGGTCTGGGCTATAGTATAAGACCAGCAAGCCTGTTGCTGCTCTACCAGAATATGCACGTAAAAAGAGAAGCGCTTAGGCGCTTTCTTTTTCTTTTGGACGCATTCGCCTCAGTGTTCTCAGTACCATTTGGGGACAATGGATGAAATAGAAGACCAATTTTTCAGGAATATAAAAATATAGAAGTATCAGGTACTTTAAGCAGAGAGATCCGTGACACAAATGGTTTTAATACAAAAGCGAAAGAGAAGTATGTCCATTAAAATTCTTCATGATCTATGACAGGCATACACGCAGGATAACTAACTAATGATGGTCAGTGCTCTATAGCGTGGCATTGAAAAAATGCACATGAGCGAAATACTATGGGGGTAAGCGATAAGCAGATAGGCAGATAGATGGAATGCGGATTGATTATTTAGCCGGTAAGTGTCAAAGAGCGCCGCCTATGAAGAAGTGGAGCCTCTTATGATGCGCCCCGATGGAACGATCTGTATGGGCTTCATCTTGCCTGACGCCGGGAACACAAAAGAGAATTGGGAATTTTAGAGGAGGCTGCGCCAGTGCCCAACAAAAACAGGCCGCTGCTTCCCAAGAAAAGAACGGAATCGGGGATTGCGGGCTGGAGTTCGGTATGGTACAATAAATTCCATACAAAACGCTGGTGGGCGTAGTTTACAGGAGAGGATTGTGAATCGTTTGAGGCAGTAAGAAAGTATAAAAAATGTATAAGCAGCTGCTGGCAACGGCGGACGAACTGGCCGGCCGGATTGAATAATGACGTACTCTGCTGCGACATTACCTGGCGCAGCCGGGAGCGTTGCTGAATGCGGTGGCAAAGCATGTAAAAGAGAAGGCTTTTTGACCAATGTCAAACAGCATATTCTGCTGGACGTTTATCCCTATGAAATGTATCAGGATGTGGAGCTGCTGGGGAAATACACCGGTGTTTCCTGGTTTTCCAGCGGCGGCGCCCGCAAGGCTGTCAGCAATGGCCTGGCCGACGTGATGCCGTGTTATTACCGCGATATTCCAGGCCTGTTCACCCAATATGTGGATGTGGATTATTTTGTTGCGGCGGTGTCTCCTATGGATAAGCACGGCTACTTCAGTATGAGCACAGTGGGATCTGCATCGCAGGCGCTGTTACACAAGGCAAAGCATATTATTGTGGAAGTCAATAAGAATTTGCCCAGAGCCTTGAATTCGCCGATGGTACATATTTCGCAGATCGATGGCCTTTATGAAAATCATGTGCCCTTGGTCTGCCTGCCTAAAGCGGAGATCGATGAAACCAGCAAGACAATCGGCGGCTTGATTGCCGAGCGCATTCCCGACGGTGCGACGCTGCAGCTGGGGATTGGCGCTGTACCGGATGCTGTTGGACTGGCACCGAAGCACAAGCACGATCTGGGCATCCATACGGAGATGTTTACGGACAGCATGGTGGAGCTGATCGAGTGTGGTGCGGTGAACAACAGTAAAAGCCCATTCACACTGGGAAAACGGTGGCCACCTTTGCTTTTGGCTCTCAGCGGATTTATGATCTGATCGACGATAATCCGGCGTTTGAACTGCTGCCGGTGGATTATGTCAATGATCCGGCCGTGATTGCGCAGCATCCGAATTTTGTTTCCATCAATGCTGCGCTGGAAGTGGACTTTTTATGGGCAGGTCTGTGCAGAATCCATCGGTACCAAACATGTTTCGGGCAGCGGCGGCCAGGTGGATTATGTCCGCGGCGCGACGCAGTCGCCCGGCGGTATGAGCTTTATCGCTTTCCCATCTACGGCCAAGGGCGGCACGGTCAGCAAAAATCATGCCAACCCTGACACCTGGTGCGATTGTGACAACTAGCAAAAACGACGTAGATTACATCGTTACGGAATTTGGAATTGCAAAACTGCGGGGTAAGCCGCTGTCGGAGCGGGCAAAGGCTTTGATTTCCATTGCGCATCCGAATTTCAGGGATGAACTGACCTTCGCTGCAAAAGAAGCAGGGTATTTTGATCTGAATAAAACAGGCCCTCATTCCGAAGGGGTTCAACTCCGCCCTGGCGCATTGCGCCGGGGCGGAGTTTTATTGCAGGTACAAATATCCGTATATTGCATACTTATAAAAAATATATATATTTTTTATAAAAAGAGAATAAAGATGCAATAGCCGGTTAAAAAGTTTACAATTTGTTCAATAATTAATTTTTAGGGATAAAATTGATAAAATAATAAGGAAAAGAGGAAAAAAATGCGATTTGACAATCACGAAAAAGCTGGTAAATAAGACACATGTTATAGCGTTGTGTATAAGGTCAAAGAAATTAGGGGGTAAAATTTTATGAAAGCAATCACCAATCTGTCTGTGCGTATCATCGAAGATGGTTGCCGGATGCATTCCTGTTTGCGATTGTTTTGACGATTGTCGTCTTTATTGCGGCGATGATCGGCACGGGTGTTGGCCCGCTGCAAGTTTTGTCTTATTGGGGCAGCGACAGCGGTTTCTGGGGCTGCTGGGCTTCTCGATGCAAATGTGCCTGGTTGTTGTGCTGGGTTCTGCTCTGGCGCAGGCGCCTGTGGTGAACCGGCTGCTGAAATCGTGCGCCGGTCTGGCTCATACGCCTAAGCAGGGTATTTTGGTCACAGTAATCATTTCCGGTATCTGCATGTGGCTGAACTGGGGCTTTGGCCTGATTGCCGGCGTTCTGCTGGCGAAAGAAGTGGCCAGAAAGATTCCCACAATCGACTACCGTGTTCTGATTGCCGCGGCTTACTCCGTCATCTGCATGTGGCATGCTGGTCTGTCCGGTTCCGTTCCTCTGCAGTTGACAACGCCTGGCGCACTTGTAACAGTGGGCTATACCACGGACGCTACCATGACAGTTTCCACTGCAGAAACGATCTTCTTCCCGGTGAACTTGGTTCTGGTAGTCCTAGTGATCGCGGCCTGTGCACTGGTCATGGTTTCCGTTCTGCCCGATAAAAGCACTCCATCTGTGTGGATCCTTCCTTGTTGAAAGAAGAAGAAGTCCGTACTTACGAAAAGAAAGTTCCTGCTGACGCGATCGAACAGTCCAAGGTCCTGTGGGCAATCACTTGGATTGCAGGCTTGGTTTATGTTGTTTATTACTTTGCCAAGATTGTGATGAGCGGCGGCGATGTTCTGTCCGGCTTGACGCTGAATATTGTCAACTTTATTTTCATGTTCCTGGGTATTTTGGCCCATGGTAGTCTGCGCCGCTACATCGATGCTATCGGCGATGCGGCTTCCAGTGCTGCTGGTATTATCCTGCAGTTCCCCTTCTATGCCGGTATTATGGGTATGATGGTGGGTGCCAATGAGAACGGCGTATCTGGCTTCGATCATTGCCAATGCGTTCGTTGCCATTTCCAACGATGTGACATTCCCGATGCTGACCTTCCTGAGTGCCGGTATCGTGAACTTTTTGTTCCTTCCGGTGGCGGCCAGTGGGCCGTTCAGGGTCCTGTCATGATGCCCGCTGCAGCAGAGATGGGCGTTTCCGCAGCCCGCTGCGGCATGGGTATTGCCTGGGGTGACTGCTGGACGAACCTGGTTCAGCCCTTCTGGGCACTGCCTGCCCTGGCTATTGCAGGTCTGAAAGCCCGCGATATCATGGGTTATCTGGTGCCTTTGCTGATCGTTGTTGGTATCATTGTCTGCTTGGGCTTCTTGGTTTGGGCGATCATCTAATAATTGTCAAGGACATATATATTTCTTTATACACGCGCAAAACGGATGCCCGAAAAGGGCATCCGTTTTCTCTCCAACTTTGTTAAAAATTTTACAAACTTCGACAGAATTTTTATAAAATATTTATGCCGTCTTAGAGTATAATGAAAAAAGACAAGAAAGGGGCAGCATGTATGAAAGAGCGGTGCAGACGGGTATGGAAGACGCACAACGCACTGTGCAGCTGGATCCTGACAGCGGCGCTGCTGTTTCTGGCTTACGCGATCTGTGCCACGATCCTGCATTTTACACGAATTGATAACGATGCACCGGTGGTATTTTGTGCTGGCTGTGGTTGTGATCTCCCGGATCACATATCATATGTATTATGGAATTGCGGCTTCCATTGCCAGCACCTTTGCCATCAATTATTTTTTTACCTATCCTTATAATTACTTTACGCTGAACATTGTGGGCTATCCGATTGATTTTGTCTGTTTCACAATGGTGACGCTGTTGGTGAGCGTGCTTACCTATCAGCTGCGGGGAGCAACGGAGAAAGCGATCCGCCACGAGCAGGAAACAGTGGAGCTGTACGAGCGCAACCGAAAGCTGGAGGAAAAGCGCGCAGAGGCGGAAATGGAGGCGGCGAAGGAAAAGATGCACGGCAATTTGCTGCGGGCGGTATCCCACGACCTGCGCACCCCACTGACGGCAGTAGCAGGATCCAGTTCTGTGCTGATGAACGACGCGCGCCAGACGCCGGAGGAACGGCGGAACCTGGCGGAGGATATCCACAAGGAGGCGTTATGGCTATCTCAGATGGTGGAAAACCTTCTTTCCATAACAAAGTTCCAGGGAGACGAGCCGGTGCATCTGAATAAGCGGGAAGAACTGGCGGAAGAAGTGCTGGAAGAGGGAGTCACGCGGTTTCGGCGGCGTTTTCCCAAGCAGCAGGTAACGGTTACAGTACCAGAAGAAATCCTGTTGGTACCAATGGATGCAATGTTGATTGAGCAGGTGCTGATCAACCTGCTGGAAATGCAGTGCGCCATTCCGGTGTGCAGGCGCCTGTGGAATTGGCAGCTTGGCGGGAAGGGGATCGGTGCTGGTTTTCTGTGCGCGATCACGGTGTAGGGATTGCAGAGAAAGATCTGCCGAATCTGTTCAGCGGCGTTCTGCATGACACGGACACCACGCGGGGGATGGGCATTGGCTTGTCCGTCTGTATGTCGATTCTGCTGGCTCACAAGGGTATGCTGAGTGCAGTAAACCATATCGACGGCGGCGCGGAATTTCGATTTTGGCTGCCTATGGGAGCTGGACAAACGGAGGAGAGAGAATCATGAGTACCAAGCGTTTGGTTATGATCGTTGAAGATGAAGCAAGCATCTGCAATCTGATTTCAACGCTGTTGATTTCCAATGATTATGCTGTGGTCACGGCTGAGAACGGCCACAGCGCACTGACATTGATTGCTTCCCCACAATCCGGATTTGATTTTATTGGATCTGGGGCTGCCGGATATGGACGGCATGGAGGTGCTGAAAACCATTCGCACCTGGTCAGCCGCTCCGGTGATTGTTGTTTCCGCCCGTGGGCAGGAGGCGGAAAAGGTGGAAGCATTGGATGCCGGCGCGGGAGATTATATCGTCAAGCCTTTCGGTACAGACGAACTGATGGCCCGTATCCGTGCCACGCTGCGCTATACGGAGCGGATGATCAAGGGCAGTATGGTGTCCGATATATTTGAGGTGGGCGATCTGCGGGTGGATTTTGGCAAACGTGTGGTGTCTGTGGCTGGTAAAGATACGCATCTGACACAGATCGAGTTCAAGATTCTGGCGCTGCTATGCAAAGACGCGGGCCGCGTGCTGACCTATGAATACATTTGCCGCAACGTGTGGGGACCGTACAGTTCTCGGGATAACCAGATTCTGCGGGTGAACGTGGCCAATATCCGCCGTAAAATTGAGAAGAACCCAGCGCAGCCGCGTTACATTCTCACGGAAGTGGGCGTGGGATACCGTTTGGTGGAAGAACTGAAAGATGAGGAAAATTTGTAAGCAAAAAGTGATAACAAATCGAAAAGCACTACCCATTTATTACAATGGGTAGTGCTTTTTTGCATGGAAAAAACAATGTTATGGATGCTTCTGGAAAAAGAGCGGGTGGAATCCATATCCCGCTGAATCTGAGTTTTCAGCTCGTCCAGAGAAGCAAACTTTCGTTCGGCCCGCAGGCGTTTGTAAAAATCTACACGCAGTGTCTGGCCGTACAGATCGCTGCTGAAATCCAGAATAAAAGTTTCCACCGTGACATGGGGGAGCGATCCACTGTGGGCCGAACACCCACATTGGTCACGCCCATATAGGATGCTTCGCCAATCTGGACACGGGTGGCATAGACGCCGTGCGCCGGTGTCAGCACATGGGGCGGCACGGTCAGGTTGACCGTGGGAATGCCGATGGAGCTGCCCAGCCGTTTACCGTGTTCCACGGTATGGGACAGGCAGTGGGGATGGCCCAAAAATTCCGTGGCCCGTTCCATGTCGCCTTCAGCCAGCAGCGTGCGGATATAGGTAGATCCCACTTTGATGCCGTCAATTTCCATCAGGGGAATAATGTCGCAGCCGATACCCAGCGTTCTGCAGGTTGCGGCCAACTTTGACGGATTGCCTTCGCCGCGATAGCCAAAATGGAAATCCTCCCCGCAGACCAGATGACGCGCACCGTACTGTCCGTAGAGCATTTCTGTGAGAAACGTTTCCCAGGGCATGCACATCATGGCTTCGTCAAAATGGGAAAGATGACTTCCCGGATCCCATAGAGCCGATGGATCAGATCGGCCCGGTCCTGGGCGGAGTTGATCAGTTGTACGGGGGTGTCGGCGTATAAGTCGCTGGGATGCCGGTCGAAGGTAAAGACCGCAGGGCGGAGAGCAAGTTCTCCGGCCCGCAGGATGGCGCGTTCCATCAGCTGACCATGACCGCGGTGGATTCCGTCGAAGAAGCCCAGCGCAATGGCGCGGTGGGCAACATTGGTCTGTTCCAAATCAATTCACCTGCTTTGCTGCATTTCTACTTGGAAAAAACTTTTGATTGTGGTAAGGGTTGTTCCGTCGCTGCGGCACAGGGCCAGAAAAGCGCCGCTCTGACTGTAAGCCCGGTAGTCGCCGGACGGCAGGCCACAGCAAGGGAGCTGCGGCGCCGTTACGCACTTTTTCTCCGCTGCTGGAGACAGGACGGTTTTTGGATAATCGAGAAACAGGGATTCTGTGGGAGAAGAAAGGCGCTGGGAGTTGCGCAGGAGGAGAGTTGCTTCAAAGGAACTGCCTGTTCCAGCGTAAAACTGCAGGCCATAGTGCGGCGCAGGTTGGTCATAACAGCGCCGCAGCCCAGAGCCTGTCAATATCATGACAGAGGGTGCGGACATAGGTGCCCTTGGAGCAGCGTATCCGTAGCCGGAGATCTCCGGTGGGCGCCGGTTCCAGCAGCTCCAGTTCGGATCGTAATCTGGCGGGCGGGGCGCTCCACTTCCGCCCTTTGCGCGCCAACTGGTAGAGTTGCTGCCCGTGAATTTTGGTGGCGGAATACATGGGGGGGATCTGGTCGATTGTCCCTGTAAAATGGGGGGAGAAGGGCGGCCACAGCTGCTGCGGGGGCGGCGGGGACAGGATGCTCTTCCAGCACGGTGCCGGTGCTGTCCTGGGTGTCGGTGACCTGCCCGAGGCGCAGCGAGGCAACGTATTCTTTGTCGCTCTTTTCAGCAAATTCTACGGCGCGGGTGGCGCGGCCGATGAACACGGGCAGCACGCCTGTGGCCATGGGATCCAGCGTCCCGCCGTGGCCGATGCGTTTTTCGTGGAAGATTCCCCGGAGTTTGGCGCATACGTCCATGGAAGTCCAATCGGAAGGCTTGTCAATAATCAGGATGCCGTCTGGCATAGCATTACCTCCTGTGTGCTGTAGGGCTGTTGTGCCGGAAGCCGAAGGGGCTTTGAGCAGGACGCTGCCGGAAAAATGCGGTGCAGCGTATCAATAGAAACATTCCGCCGGCACAAAGTCGGCGGGATATGCCGCCACGAAAACGCGCGTCAGACATCCGGAAGGGCTACTTGGGCGATGGCTTCCAGCGCGCGGCGTTTGGCTTCTTCCAGGGAGCAGTTCAGCGTGGCGCCGGCAGCCTGGGCATGTCCGCCGCCGCCCAGCAGGCGGCAGGCTTCGGTGGCGTTGATGCGTGCGCCGGTACGCAGGCTGATTTTGCTCTCGCCGCCGGCCAGTTCACGGATCGTTAAGGCACAGTCCACGCCTTCGATTACGCCTGCCATAGAGGCGATTTCCTCGGCATCGTCGCCCCGGCGCCGACGCTGCGCAGCAGCGCCTGAGGCACGGTGACCACGGCAATGCGGCCGCTGTCATGGTACTCCACAGCTGACAGAATTGCGCTTTCCAGCGCAATACGTGCCTGGCTTTTGGTACGAAAGTGGCGCTTGTTCACGCCCTGGACATCGCAGCCCGCCTCGATCAGCGCTGCGGCCACGCGGTGTGTATTGGCGGTGGTGTTGTTATAGACGAAGCAGCCGGTATCGGTAGATACGGCGCAGTAAAGGGCTGTGGCAATCTGGGGGGTCATGACGCCCAGGGCGCAGACCAGCGCATAAACGATCTCACCGGCCGCTGCTTTATCGCTCTGGAGGCATGCAGCTTTGGCAAATCCTTCGTAAGAGGGTGGTGATCAATGGCCAGATCAATGTGTTTCCGATACGGCGCCGCGTTTTCTGGGAGCAGCCCCAGACTGGCCACGTCGGTAGATACAATACATTCAGGAATATAGTCTTCCGGTGCATGGTAGCAGGTGACATAATCGGCACAGGTGGCCGTCAGCTCAGGGTTGGCGAGCACATAGGCGGTTTTGCCGATTTGCCGCAGCGCGCCGCACAGCGCAGCGGCGCAGCCTACGGTATCGCCGTCCGGCCGCACATGGGTCAGGATCAGGAAGCGGTCGTGCGCTTGGAGCCAACCAGCGGTTTCTTCAATCGTCATGGGGTTTCCTCTCCCTCCTCCAGCAGGCCTTCTTTCTCTTCGATGCCGCGCAGGACTTCCAGAATATGGGTGCCGTGGGCAATGGAATCGTCGGCTTCAAACACCAGCTCTGGCGTGTAGCGCAGCTGCAGGGCAGCACCCAGCTCCCGGCGCAGGTATCCTGCAGCGGACTTGAGTCCCTTCAGCGCCTCTTTTTCCTGTGTTTTATCCAGAGCACTGACATAAATTTTTGCATAGCGCAAATCGGTGGTGGTGTCCACATGCGTGATGCTCAGCATGGTGTCTTTCACCCGGGGATCCTTCACGGTACGCAGCAGGGAAGCGAGCTCTCGCTGGACCTCTTCGTTGATGCGGTGAATACGGTTTTTAGCCATAGGGCAAATCCTCCTTGTGGAGTTCATTCGTGTTATTCATTTTGGGTCGCAAGCGCGCTCAGACGGTCAGGGTGACGCAGGTCTGTTCCCGTTCTTCCAGCTGCGCCAGCGTGTCTGCGGCCAAATTGGAGAGGCTTCCTGTCAAACGAAACGCGCGCACATGGACCTCGCCCACCCACAGATACCAAAGCTCCACCTGCTCGCCCGCGCTGCAGTGCCGGGATAGATAGTTCCGCAGCAGCGTGGCGTCCGGTTCGGTGGCATGCAGTTTCACTTCATATCGGCAGGGCTTCATGGAAAGGCCCAGATCTTCCACTGCGCTGCGGTAGTACGCCAGCGGCTGAATGGAGAAGCAGTCTTCACTGTCATGTTTCGGACCATTCGGAGGCAGCGGATGATCTGCGCACAGCAGAGTAATGCAGCTCATGGATGCTCCTTTCGGTAAAAAAGCAGGGCGGGCGTCGATACCCGCCCTGCCGGCTGTTGCAACTATGGTTGGGAAGGGGACTTACTGCTTGATTTCTTCCATGATAAAAGCTTCGATCTGATCGCCTTCTTTAAGGTCGTTGAATTTTTCAATGGACAGGCCGCATTCATAGGATTCGGCCACTTCCTTCACATCGTCCTTAAAGCGGCGCAGGGAAGCCAGCTCGCCTTCATGAATGACCACGCCATCGCGCACGATACGCACGGAGCAGCCGCGCTGGATCTTGCCCTCCTGCACATAGCAGCCGGCGATGGTGCCCACGCCGGAGACTTTGTAGGTCTGACGGATCTCGACCCGGCCGATGACGGCTTCGCGGAATTTGGGGGCGAGCATGCCCTTCATGGCCGCCTCCATTTCATTGATGCAGTCGTAGATCACGCGGTACATGCGCATATCCACGTTGCTGCGGGCGGCGCTGTCGCGCGCGGCGGCATCGGGGCGCACGTTGAAGCCGATGATGATCGCTTTGGAGGTGGCGGCCAGCATCACGTCGCTCTCATTGATGGCGCCGACGCCGGAATGGATTACGCGTACGCGCACCTCTTCGTTGGTCAGCTTTTCAAGGGACTGCTTGACTGCCTCGGCGCTGCCCTGTACGTCGGCCTTGACGATCAGGCTCAATTCTTTCATTTCGCCGGAACGGATCTGGCTGAATAGGTCTTCGAGTGTTACTTTCTGCACCGGCGCACTGGCGGCGGCGCGCTCATCGGCCTTGCGCTGCTCCACCAGCTCGCGGGCCATGCGCTCGTCGGCCACGGCGTTGAACGTGCAGCCGGCGGAAGGAACCTCGGCCAAGCCGGTGATCTCCACGGGAACGGAGGGACCGGCGTCTTTCAGACGGCGGCCCTTGTCGTCCACCATTGCACGGATGCGGCCCACGGAGGTACCAGCAATGATAATGTCGCTCTGGTGCAGTGTGCCGTTCTGCACCAGCAGAGTGGCCACGGGACCGCGGCCCTTGTCCAGACGCGCCTCGATCACTGCGCCGGAAGCGGCGCGGTTGGGATTGGCTTTCAGCTCCTGCATCTCAGCTTTGAGTGTGACCATTTCCAGCAGGTCGTCCACACCCATGCCGGTTTTAGCGGAGATGGGGCAGATGATGGTGTCGCCGCCCCAGTCTTCGGCCAGCAAGCCGTGCTCGGTCAGCTGGGTCTTGATGCGTTCGGGATCAGCGGAGGGCTTATCCATTTTGTTTACCGCCACGATGATGGGAATCTCTGCGGCTTTGGCGTGGTTGATGGACTCGATCGTCTGGGGCATGATGCCGTCGTCGGCGGCTACCACCAGGATCGCAATGTCAGTGACCATGGCGCCGCGGGCGCGCATGGCGGTAAAGGCCTCATGGCCCGGCGTATCCAGAAACGTGATGGGCTTTCCGCTAATCTCCACGGTGTAAGCGCCGATGCCCTGGGTGATGCCGCCGGCCTCGCCGGAGGCCACATTGGCTTTACGGATATAGTCCAGCAGGGAGGTTTTGCCGTGGTCAACGTGGCCCATGACCACCACGACGGGGGCGCGGGGGACCAGATCTTCGGGCTTATCCTCTGCGGTGTCAATCAGCTTTTCCTCAATGGTGACGATCACTTCATGCTCCACTTTGCAGCCCATGTCTTCGGCAATGATGGCGGCCGTGTCGAAGTCGATCACCTGGCTCACCGAGGCCATGACGCCGTTCTTCATCAGGGCTTTTACCACTTCCGCACCGGTTTTTTTCATGCGGGAAGCTAACTCGCCCACGCTGATCTCGTCAGGAATTTCCACTTTGAGGGGGCCTTCTTGGCAATCTCCAGCTGCAGCCGGCGCATCTTCTCCGCCTCATCCTGGCGGCGCTTGTTGGAAAAAGTCATATTGCCGCCGCGGCGGTTATTGTTGCGGAATTTCTCCTTGCCCTGCTGCATCTTACCTGCGCGCTGGCCGGCCTTGGAGCTTTCGGCCATGTCCTGCAGGCGCTCGTCGTATTTATCCAGATTGACATTGGCTGCTTTGCGGGTGTCTACGATCTTGGTCTTAGGCACGCGGGAAGTCGCCGGCGCAGCAGGGGCTGTCGCCGGTGCGGGAGCTTTCCCTCCGCTTTGACGGCAGAGGACTTTTCTGCGGCGCCTGCGGCCGGCTTCGTTTCTTCCTGCGCCGTCTGAGGTGCTTTGGCCGCCTCTTTTTCCGCCGATGAGTGGGCCTCGGCCTGGAAGCTGTCGGCAAAAATGACCTCGATGCTGGAGATCTGGTTTTTCTGTGTCAGGTAATCGAGGACGATGGAAATTTCTTCCTCTGTCATCACCGCGCTGTGGCTTTTCGGAGGAGTGGAATATTCCGAAAGAATATTCATGATGTCCTTCGACGGCAGGTTGAAGCTCTTTGCAATATCATGTACTTTGATTTTATTTGTCATAGCCAAATAAAGCCACCTCCAAAGTTAATTTTTTCAGGTTGATTGTTTGTGCGGCCGCTTTTTGGCGCGGCGTGCGCGGATGCGCTTATCTTTTTCCTGCAGCCGCTGGACGGAATCATCGTAGACGCCCGGACAGCATACCGCGAGTTTTTGCACTGCCGAGGCGGCCAGGCCGGATTCGGTAATGGCCAGCATGGCGCAGCTCCCGCGGCCGCAGGCCGCGCCCAGCTCTTCTTCTTTGGTAAATGGAACGGAAAGCACCTCGGCATGGCTGGAAGCAGTTACATTGCGTGCACGGCGGATGCTGTTTTCGGCGGCATCGGCGGCCAGAAAACTACCCGGGCTTTACCGTCTGCGGCGGCGCCGCTGACACCGTCTTCGCCAAGCTCTGTCCGGCCCGCTCTGCTTGGCAAGGCCCAGCAGACGTAAAAACCGGTTTTGCCTCAGGTCCCATTGGCGGCCTCCATCTGCGCAAGCAGCGCTTCGTAAATCTCCGCCGGAATTGCGGTTTCAAATGCACGCTCCAGCGCCTTTGTCTTCCGGGCGCGGGCAAGACATGCGCCGTCGGGACAGAGATAGGCGCCACGGCCGGGTTTCTTGCCGACAAAGTCCAGGCTGATCTCTCCTTCGGGGATTTCACAACCCGGATCAGGTCGCGCTTGTTTTTCATCGTGCGGCAGCCCACGCATTGCCGCTGCGGAATCTTCTTCGGTTTGAGCAATCCTTATCCGCCTCCTGCGCCTGTTGTTATGCTTCTTCGTGTACCGTGTCCGCGCCTTCCTCATCTTCGATGACGATGCTGGCCACGTCACCCAGCGTTACGGTTTCGGTTTCTTCGTCGTGGAAGGACTCAGGCTTGATGTCGATTTTATAACCGGTCAGCCGGGCAGCCAGACGGGCATTCTGGCCTTCTTTGCCGATGGCCAGGGAAAGCTGGTCGTCCGGCACGATGACGCGGCAGCCCTTACCGTCGTCGGCCATCCACACGTCCAGCACGTCGGCGGGAGCCAGGGCTGCAGCGATGTATTCTGTGGGGTTTTTCGCTGAACTTGATAATATCGATCTTTTTTCGCCGTTCAGAGCATCTACCACAGCGGCCACGCGCTGACCCTTGGGACCAATGCAGGCGCCGATGGGGTCAATGTTTTCGTCGGCGGACCACACGGACATTTTGGTACGGGAGCCGGCCTCGCGGGCCACATTTTTCACTTCCACAATACCGTCGTAGATTTCGGGGACTTCCAGTTCGAACAACCGCTTGACCAGACCCGGATGGGTGCGGGGATACGACGACCTGGGCGCCGCGAGTGCCGCGGCGGACTTCCACCATGTACACTTTCACGCGCTCTCCCTCGGTGAATACTTCACCGGGGACTTGTTCGCTGGCAGAAAGGAGGGCGTCGGTGGCCTCAGAGGCGGTGCCGATACGCAGGCTCACATTGCCGTTGCGCGGATCGATGCGCGTGACCGTACCGGTGAGAATCTCATGTTCCTTGCCGGAGAACTGGTTGTAGATCATGTCGCGCTCGGCTTCTTTCAGCCCCTGGATGATGATCTGCTTACCGTTGCCGGCAGCGATGCGGCCGAATTCCACATTATCTACGGGCAGACTGACTGTCTCGCCCACACCGATGGAGCCGGCGATGGCTTTGGCATCGGCGCGGGAAATCTCGCTGCCTGGGTTTTCAACCTCGTCCACTACGGTTTTCTGAATGTACATTTTCAGCGTGCGATGTTCCTCGTCCCACGCACCAGAACCTCTTCCACATCGGGGTGGTCGTGCTTGTAGGCGTTGATCAGGGCCTGGGTAATCTTATCCATCATGTAGTGCTGGGGAATACCTTTTTCTTTTCCAGCATATCCAGTGCGGCGAAGATCTCCTCCACCTTCATGCCTTTGCGGCTTTCCTGTTCTTTAACAGATCTTTTCATAGCAAATAAAACCTCACACCATTCTGCCGCAGAAAACGCGGCAAAAATAAATTTTTATCAAAAGCAGTTCGCTTGGTTAAAAATCGACGCGCAACCGCACCAAAGCAACGTCGCCTTTTTTCGAAACGGAGTGTTTCTCGCCGACTTTCAGCAGCACGGCGCCGTCTTCATAGCCTGCCAGATCGCCGGCAAATTCCTTGCGCCCGTCCCTGTTTTTGTACAGGCGGACGGTGACAGGACTGCCAGAAAACGGGCGAAATCAGACGCCCGCTTGAGCGGACGCTCGGCGCCGGCAGAGGACACTTCAAAGGTATAGCTGCCCTCAATGGGATCTGCCTCATCCAGGAGGTCGCTGACGCGGCGGGAAATGGCTTCGCAGTCGTCGATGCTGACGCCGCCCCTCCTTGTCGATATACAGCCGGAGATACCAGGTTCCGGCCTCTTTCACATATTCTACATCCCACAGTTCGCACCCCTGTGCGGCGATGACAGGAGCAGCCAGCTCTGCAGTGAGTTCCGTAACTTTTTCAATCAATCCGCCTTTTTTGAAAAATGTCCAAGCCGTTGACTTTTGAATTTTGACCAACAAAAGAGCGGACTGCAAAGTCCACTCTCCCAAAAACCTTTACTAACAATGCTACTGTACCATAAAATCCCGATCAATGCAAGGTTTTTCCGGGATTTTCTTTTTTATTATATGTAATTTTTTAAACTGAACCATAAAATAGCGATAAAAGAGGGAAGATTCGGCGCTTGAAACTGCAAATGTCATGTGTCCCTTTGGAATTCATAGCAGCACTGATTCGGAATACGAAAAATTGTTTTTAAGGAAAAGAAACAGCCTGCCTTATAACGGGCGGGCTGTTTGGTTATCTTTACGTTTTCCTTTTTACCATTCCGGCAGACCCTGACGCTGCAGGGCAATGGCCTCTTCCACCGACATAGGCGCGGGGTTGGGCAGTTCCAGGAAATCGCGTAGCTCCTGAATGCCGCGGCCCGTAATGGAATCCACTTCAAAAATACGGGAACATCCTGCGGCCTCCAGCCATTGGCGCACCATGGGGACGTTGGCTTTGGGGGAATCTACCTTTGTGATAATTCCGATCAGCGGGCGGTTCAAGCAGGTGGGAAGGCCCGGCACTAAAACGCAGAATGGTTCGTCTGCTCCAGCGATCAGCCCTTCGAGGTCGCACTCAAAAGAGTAGCAGTACAATGCCTTGCAGGCCAGGGATTTCATTTCATAGTATTCGCCCGGCGTGTCGATCAATATGTCCCAGGTATTGACATACTGCGTTTTATCGTATCTGGTTTTTCTCCTTTGAGGGCCTGGATCAACGTGGTTTTGCCTGCCCTCGCTGCGGCCGCACAAATACATTTTTCGCATGAAGATCCCTTCCTGAGCGATGTGTTATTGCTGTGAAAGCGTGCAGACGCGGAAATGGAGATCATCTCGGAAAAAGCGCAGATTCTCTTCCATGGCGGCGTCCACTTCCGCTCTGGACCCGGTGATGATCAGTGCACCGCTGAAACGGTCCATAAACCCCACGTCCACTTCGCCGGCCTTGACGGCCACGTCTGCCGCGATCACGGCAGATTCCGCCGGGGAAAGCTGCAGAATGCCAATGGCACGGCCTTCCTGGTCAAAATCGGCATGAAAACCGATTTCCAGACAGAGATTGGTATAGACTGACGGATCGGGTTTCCCGATCACATGGGCCAGGGTGATTTCCCGGCCGGGCACCGACAACTGCACTACCCGGGTACGCTGCCCGTGAACCTGCTTGAAAATGCTGTCCAGTACCTGCTGGCGCGTCATGCGCTGCTGTGTTGCTTGCTTCATACTGTCTGCGCGCTCAGCGCTTGGTGATGGGGCAGGAGACATAGCCTAAGGTGTTGTGGAAATAATCGACGATTTCTTCCACAGCAGTGGTCACTGCGGACAGCTCGCCGGTGATGATCAGGGTCCCGCTGAAACGGTCGGCAAAACCGAGGTAGACCTCTCCGCTTTTTCACGGCGATATCCGAAGCGATGACAACAGACTCCGGCGGCGTCATGTTCATGATGCCGATTGCGGAGGAGTGATAATCAATGTTGGGGTTCAACCCCAACTTGACATATACGATAGGGGCAGGGCCGCCGATGATATGGGCCAGCGTGATCTCTTTGCCTGCTACAGTTTCCTGCACAATACGTACCTGCTCCTGCGGGCGTTGGATTCATTCATATCTGCACCTCGATCCAAGGATGGTTTTCTATTATTTATTATCGTCTTCCTGGTATGCAAAGTCAAGGGGCGGCGGGCAAGTGGGCATGAAAGTACGTCTTTTACAAAAAACTGCAACATAGGCCGCGCCAAAATACAGCAGCGGAGAAGCAGGCAAATTGGCCAAAGCGGCGAAATATCGATGGGGAGGGCGCTGCCCTGCGTGGAACAGGAAAAAAACCCCGGAAAACCAATGGCTTTCCGGGGCTGAAGTGTATGCATTTCTCAGCGCTTGGAGAACTGAGGCGCACGTCTTGCGGCTTTGAGACCGTACTTTTTACGTTCTTTCATTCTGGGATCGCGGGTCAGGAAACCGGCCTGCTTCAGAATGGTGCGGTATGCGGGATCTACGCTCAACAGGGCGCGGGCAATACCATGGCGCAGAGCGCCGGCCTGACCGGACACGCCGCCGCCGGAAACTGTGGCGAGATGTCCACCTTGCCCAGAGTGCCGGTGGTGTTCAGGGGCTGGCGGACCACCATCTTCAGGGTCTCGAAACCGAAATAATCGTCGATGTCACGGCCGTTGATGGTGATGGCGCCGGTGCCGCCCTGATACAGGCGAACGCGGGCGACGGAAGACTTACGACGGCCGGTGCCGTACATATAGGGATTCTTAGACTGATACATTCTCTTTTTCCTCCTTACTTGACCAGCTCGGGCTTCTGAGCCTGATGCTCAAAGTTTGCATCTGCATAGATGTGCAGACGGGACAGGGACGCGCGGCTCAGGGACGTTGTTGGGCAGCATGCCGCGGACGGCCACGCGCATGGCTGTCTGGGGCTGTTCCTTCATCAGGATGCGGTAGGGGGTCTCCTTCAGGCCGCCCACCCAGCCGGAGTGGGTCCGCGCAGCAGGTCGGCGGCCACCACAGCGGTCTTGCCCAGGGGCTTACCGGCGGCGTCCAGAATATACCACTTGCGGACGGTTTCGCCCATTTTTGCCATATAAGTGGACATATTGATTTTCCTCCATTTATTTGAATTTCCTTTTGAAAACAATGCAAAAAGCTTTCCATCAGCATGGAAAGCATGTTTATTTATACCACGCGGCGTACAGTATGTCAACAAAAAATTGAGTTTTTTATTGTATTCTTTTTATATCTCGTGATAACTTATTTTTTTCTCTTGATATCTCATTTTTATGTTTTCTTTTTGAGGGGGCGTGCCGTGAGAAATTTCGCCGGGGCAGCTCTTGTATATTTTTGATAATGTGTTACAATAACCACATATGCAATTCGGACGCTGCCTGCCGTACGGCGACTTTCGGACGGCTTGTTCGCCGAAAACGAATGTGGCAGAGTGCTTTGCCAATTTGGTAGATGAGGGAGGGGATCTATCCATGAAAAAGTTGCAGTGATTACAGACAGCAACAGCGGCATTACTCAGGAAGAGGCAAAAAAAACTGGGGATTACAGTGCTGCCGATGCCGTTTTTATCAATGACGAGCTGTATTATGAAGATATTACCCTGAGTCAGGAGGAATTTTACCGTTTCCTGGCACAGAATGCGGACGTCAAAACGTCACAGCCGACGCCGGAGGCGGTGCTGAATTATGGGACAAGGCCCTGGAAGCGTATGACGAGCTGGTTTACATCCCCATGTCCAGTGGTCTGAGCAGTTCTTGTGAAACGGCGAAAATGCTTTCGCAGGACTATGAAGGCCGCGTTTTTGTGGTGGACAACCAGCGCATTTCCTGGTCGATGAAGCAGTCTGTGCTGGAGGCGCTTGTGCTGGCGCAAAAAGGGTATGAAGGCCGCCAAATTCAGGAGATTCTGGAGCGGGACGGACGGCAGGCCAGCATTTATATCACGCTGGATACGCTGAAATACCTCAAGAAAGGCGGGCGTATTACACCGGCAGCGGCAACGTTTGCCACGGTGCTGAACATTAAGCCCGTGCTGCAGATCAAGGTGACAAACTGGATGCTTTTGCGAAAGTGCGGGGCCTGAAACAAGCCAAAAGACTATGCTGGACGCGCTGGAGAAGGATCTGACCGAGCGTTTTGCCGGCCAAAGCATGTACACCCCCGGCGCATACACCTGTGCGGAGGAAGAAGGCAAAGCCTGGATTGAAGAAGTGAAGGCGCGCTTCCCGGGATATCCTGTTTATATGGATCCGCTGTCGCTGAGCGTGTCCTGCCACATCGGCCCCGGCGCAGTGGCGGTGCTTTGCTGCCGTGAGCTGCCTGAGACAGGCTGCGTGGATTACCAAGCGTTTGCGTAATAAAGGCATACATAAAAAACAGCCGCGTTCCGCTATCGGCGGAACGCGGCTGTTTCGGAAGGATGAAAAGAGAGGCTGTCCTGCCAGCTATGTACTATAGAAATACCCACTGCATCAACACCAGCAGCGCCAGGCCAGGCAGTCCAAGAATGCCCACGATAAGTGCGTTGACCAGGTTTACGGCAATGTGCAGTCCCAGAAGGGGGCTGAACAGGTCCAGGGCAATCAGTGCCAGAAAGCCCAGGGCGGTGTTGGCCCCCCACCCGCAGCGCCAGCCGCAGCGGCGCGGAGAACAGCTTAAAAGCGATCAGCGCCAGAAAAAGCACAGCAATGGCGATAAAGAATTGTTCGGCAATGTTCAAGGTTTCGGCCCGTCCTTTCCGCCCTCATACTTCGCGGCCAGGAAGAGCGCCGATGACGGCGCTGCCGCCGCGCTCCTTGACGCGCCGCAGCAAATAATTGTAGCGGCACTGCAGGGAAGAGATCTCGTATACGCAGGATTCGATCAAATCCGGGTCGCTGGTAAAGTTAAAATGATTGTAGGCAAGATCAATTTCCCGCTGCGTGCGGGAAAGGGAGCGCAGCAGTTCGTCAAGCTCCATGTCTTCTGCCGTCCGTTTTTTGAAACGCACCAGTTTGTCACCCACTTTTATCCACTCCTTGTACCTTGTACCATTAACCTATGTTCAGTTTGGACAAATATGCGCCGGGATATACAAATGTTCCAAAAATTTGCAGGATGTGGTAAAATGGCAGCAGAAAGCAGCGCCGATGAAAGGAGCAAAAGGGAACGATATGAGATGGGAAGAACGCTATATGCGCCGGGCACTGGAGCTGGCGCAAGAGGCGGCGGAGTGCGGCGAAGTGCCAGTGGGCTGTGTGATCGTGCTCCACGGGGAAATCGTGGGAGAAGGGCGCAACCGGCGGGAGGAGCGGCAACGCACATCTTCCCACGCGGAAATGGAGGCCATCGAGGCGGCCAACGCCCGCCTGGGCAGCTGGCGGCTGAGTGAGGCCGAACTGTATGTCACGCTGGAGCCGTGCCCCATGTGCGCCGGTGCCATTTTAAATGCCCGCATTGACCGGGTGTATTACGGCGCGCGGGATCGCGCCATGGGCGCGGTGGGTGGTGTGAGCAACCTTTTTATGGAGGATTATCCAAACTGTCCTGCTGTGGTGGGCGGCATCCTGGCGGAGGAGTGTGCCGCTGTCCTTCAGCGGTTTTTCAGTGAGCTGCGTACCGGGGAATAACAGGCGCTCTGCGACAGAAAGAAACTTTTTTCGAAATTTCATAATTTTGTAACAATTCATGCTTTGTTTTGTAATAATCCAAAGGTATCCTGTGTACATGAAGCAATTGAACATTCTTCTTTTCATCAAAATCTTCCATCCAAATAAAAAACGGGAACGGCAGCGCCGTCCCCGTTTTTTTATTGTGCTCCGGCGAGGTGTCAGCCGGGGTGTGCAGCTTGTCGCGGTACGGAAAGCGGGGCGCCCAAAAAGGGCGGCCCCGCAGAGGAGTATTTCAGATGGAGCGATGCGTCGTTTGCGGGGTGGACGAAAAGAGAAGACAGAATGCACCATGCAGCTGCCACAGGGCGGCGGCCAAATATGCAAAAAACGGGGCGAAAAAGTCACTGCGCAACAGTCGGCCAAGGCGATGAGACACAGGGTGCCGCCTGCGAGCAATGCGAACATGGTACGCCGAAGCTTGGGCCATCCGCAGGCTGCGCTGGTGAGAAAGCAAGCGCTCAACGAAGTGGCGCACAGGGCCAGCAGCGGAGGCCAAAAATCCGGCAGAACCGGATCGGAAGCGTGGCGGCTGAACAGCACTGCCAGCCATCCGGTGGAGCAGCAGGTGATTTCTGCCAGCGCCAAGGCGGCATGTGATGGAGAGGATGACAACAGCAGAAGGCAGAGTGCAGTCAGCAGGCAGAAAGCGACAGCCAGCAGGCGGAACGATCCGTCGGACTGATCGAAGTACAGAAGCGCAAAGCCCCACAGCGCGATCAGCGCGGCACACAAACGAAGCAGTATCCGATGGGGAGAACTATACAGCGTATGGTGAAAGGAACGGGCATCCTGCGGCGGGGGCAGCTGTGCCAGCAACGCGGCAAGAATCAGCATTGCGGCAGTTAAAACGGCCAGCGCTGCCGCGGGGAGGAAAGTCGGTTCTGGGCAGTGCCGCCGCTGTGAACTCCAAGACGCAGCTGCGCTGCCCGTAAAAAAGCCGCAAACGCCCAGGATAGGAAAAAGCGCATAGAGTATGCGCCATTTGGTTTGGTGTGCCATAAGAACGCTCCTGTACAACCCGGCGCAGCAGCGCCTGCTGTCAATGTATCGAAATAAAGTAATAATAAGTATAGCATGGCATCTGCAGATTTGCAATGTGCCTGCTGGAGCATTTCTGCAAGAAGTAGAGAAAGGGACCGCCCGCCGGGCAGTCCCTTTGTATTTTTATAAAGGTCAGGTTAGTGCGTCCTGCTGGGTTGTCCATTCGATGAAACTGCGCACCAGTTCCAGCTGCTGGGGCGACAAAGTGCGCAGTTGTTCGGCCACGCTGCGCCATTCGTCCTTCTCTGGGCGGGCAGCGCCCACCAGAAACTCATCTGGTGTGGTATCCAATGCGGCAGCCAGACGCATAATCGTTTCAAGTGAGGGAACAGACGTGGCACGTTCAATATTGGATAAATACTGGTTGGTAATATCGCATAACTCTGCGACTTTTGCTTGGGTCAACCGGACTTTTTTCTGCGCCGGGCGATTCGCCGCCCGATCATGTGATAATCCAGAGCCAAATGACGCCACCCTTCCAATGTTCTGTTGCTTTATGATAGCCACATAAGGTGCAAAATGGAAATGGTCTATAAATTTATTTTATAAACTTGTAATTATATATTTTGTAATTTATAATTAAAAATATGAATTTATTTTATGTGTCTGTACGGAAAATGAATAGCAATGCGGCCAGGGAGCGGACAATTATGAAGCGCAGCAATTATATTGGTATTGCGGGGAGTGCAGCGGCGCTGCTGGGGATATTCCTTCCTATCTGCCCGGCGTTTCTTTTTTTCGCTCGTTGGAAGGGCTTCCGGCACAAGTTTTTGCGCCGCTTCTGGCCTTTTCCTGGTGTTGGCCGCTGTGCTGTATGCGCTGGGGCGGGAGGGTGTTGCCGCGGGTAATCATTTTGTGCCTGTTTTTATGGTGCTGGTATTTCCCGCTTATGCGGCCATGAAGTGCGGACTGCTTTCGGTCCTGCACCTGCTGCGCATCGGTGCGTGGCTGCTCCATCTGGGACTGGCGGCTCTGGTGGCAGAGATCTTTCTTCCATGGATTGGCTGGCAAAAAGCCGGGGGGGATGTCCTGACAATTCGCCTGTCCGGTGATATAGTGTTTCCGTTAAAATGGCTTTGACGGAGAAAACAGTCGCCAGTTCGGCGCGCAGAGAGGGGCGCAGTTGCTGTGAGCGCCCTGCGCAGGAAGGCGGATCCGAACCACTCCCGAGCTGTCCGCCGAACACAGCGTCACTTGGAAGAGCTGTCAGTAGACCGGAACGGGTCCTCCCGTTACAGAGGTCACGAGCGACGAAACTGTCTTTTATGTGTTTCGTAAGCAGGGTGGAACCGTGGAGCGCTTTTGGTATGCCCCACCCCTGAAATGTTGTCAGGGGGGTGGGGTGTTTTGTTGCCCTTCCCCGCAAACATAGTGAGGAGGAACTTTTATGAGCGAAGAAAACAAGTACACGTTTGAAAACGAACAGTACCGCAGAACCTACTGGCACACCTGTTCTCACGTTCTGGCCCAGGCGGTCAAGCGCTTGTGGCCCAGCACCAAGCTGGCCATCGGTCCAGCGATTGAAAACGGATTTTATTACGATCTGGACAGCGAGGAAACATTTACTCCGGAGGACCTTTCCAAGATTGAGGCGGAGATGCGCAAGATCTGCAAGGAAAAGCTCAAGCTCGAGCGTTTTGAACTGCCGCGCACGGAGGCGTTGGCATTGATGAAAGACGAGCCCTATAAAGTGGAGCTGATCAACGATTTGCCCGAAGATGCAGTGATTTCTTTTTATAAGCAGGGTGATTTTACGGATCTGTGCGCTGGCCCCACCTGGACTCCACCGGACGCATCAAGGGCAACGCCATCAAGCTGACTGCCTGCAACAGCGCCTACTGGCGCGGTGATTCCAGCCGCAAGCAGCTCCAGCGTATCTACGGTATTGCGTTCCCCAAGAAGGAGGAATTGGATGCTTATCTGGAGCAGCAGGCAGAGGCTCTGAAGCGTGACCATAATAAGCTGGGACGCGAATTGGAGTATTTTACCACGGTAGACGTCATTGCTCAGGGACTCCCCATCCTGCTTCCCAAGGGTGCGCGGGTCATTCAGCAGCTTCAGCGCTGGATTGAAGATACCGAGCAACGTCGAGGATATCTCCTTACAAAAACGCCTTTGATGGCTAAGCGGGATCTGTATCGGATCAGCGGCCATTGGGATCATTATTTGGATGGCATGTTTATTCTGGGTGATCCTTACGATGAAACCAAGGAGTGTTTTGCCTTGCGTCCCATGACCTGCCCGTTCCAGTATCAGGTTTTCCTGAATCGTGCCCGCAGTTACCGTGATCTGCCCATGCGTTTGGGCGAAACGTCCACACTGTTCCGTAACGAGGACAGCGGTGAAATGCATGGACTCATTCGTGTGCGTCAGTTTACGATTTCGAAGGTCATTTGATCCTGCGTCCCGATCAGCTCGAGGATGAATTCCGCGGCTGCTTTGAGCTGGCTAGCTATTGCCTGGAAACGCTCGGGTTAAAAAGAGGACTGTTCTTTCCGTTTCTCGCAGTGGGATCCTGCAAATCCCGGCAACAAATATGAGGGTACTGCCGAGCAGTGGGAGCATGCTCAGAGCGTAATGAAAAAATTCTGGACGATTTGGGAATCGACTATAAAGTGGGAATTGATGAAGCGGCTTTCTATGGTCCCAAGTTGGATATTCAGATTAAGAATGTGTTCGGCAAGGAAGATACGCTGATCACAATCAGATCGATATGCTGCTGGCAGAAAAGTTTGGTATGGAGTATACGGATGTTGACGGCACGAAAAAGACGCCCTATATTATCCACCGTACTTCTATGGGCTGCTATGAGCGGACCTTGGCGCTGCTGATTGAAAAATACGCCGGCGCTTTGCCCACATGGATGGCCCCTGAACAGGTGCGTTTTCTGCCCGTAACCGACCGCGCCGGCGATTATTGTGCTGAGCAGGCCAGAAAGCTGGAGGATTTGGGATTCCGTGTGGAAGTGGATTACCGCAACGAGAAGATCGGCAAAAAAGATCCGCGAAGCGCAGATGGACAAAGTACCCTATATGGTGGTTGTGGGCGATCGGGATATGGAAAACAGCACGGTTTCACCTCGGCACCGCGCCGAAGGCGACCTGGGTGCTATGAGCATGGAGGACTTTATCGCCCTGCTGAAGGACGTGGTGGACTCCAAGGCGAAAAATAAGCGCTGCCTGGTGCGTGAAAACCGGTCAGAAAAAAGGCGGGAGCCATTCCACTCCGGAATGGCTCCCCGCCTTTTGTACATGAATCGGTCGGTTGTTCGGTATGCTCTGCGGTGGAAAACGAAAAGGATCAAAGTGCATCCAGGATGACGACTACGGTCAAAGTGTCTGTGCCACGCAGAATCGTTAGCTCCATTTCCTCGTCGGGGCTGTGGCTGCGGCGGACGGCGAGCAGATCGCTGGTGGTTGTTACGGTTTGACCGTCGGCGGCAGTGATCACGTCGCCGGGCCAAACACCGGCTGCTTCGGCGCAGCTGCCCTCGTTTACCGTGACGACGAGCACGCCCCTGTACCTCATCGCCGGGTTCGCCGATGGCCTGCACCGTGATGCCGAGGCTGGTGTCCGCTAGGGAATGGCCATATTGCAGGATCTGATTGGCAAGGTAAGCTGCCGTTTCCGTCGGAATGGCAAAGCCGAGACCCTCGACGCCGGTTTCGCCGGTGCCGGCGCTCATTTTGGCGGAATTGATGCCGATCACCTGACCATATTCGTTGATCAGCGGGCCGCCGGAATTGCCTTTATTTAGGGCGGCATTGGTCTGAATCAGGGTCATGGTGCGGCCGCCGATGCGTACATCCCGGTCGATATAAGAAACGATGCCGTCCGTCAATGTGCTGCGCAGTTCCAAACCCAGCGGGTTTCCGATGGCGTAAACCTTATCACCCACGGAAAGGGTATTGGAATCACCCAGCTCTGCCGTAGGCAGACCGACGGCGTCAATTGCTTTGAGCACTGCTATGTCACGCATATAATCATATCCCACCAGCTTGGCTTCGTATTGGCGGCCATCGCTGAGCAGTGCGGTGCAGTCGGTAGCGCCATCGATCACATGGGCGTTAGTGAGGAAAAAACCGTCGGAGGTGAACAGCACGCCGGTGCCAATGGAGGCGCCGCCGCTGCCGTCGGCGGCGATCACCGAAACCACGGATGGATTGACTTTTTCGAAAACTTCGCCCGCGGTCAGGGATGCGCCGTGCTCTTCTGTAAGCACCAGCCTGGTGCTTCCGCCGCTGATGGTGGGGATGGAGGTTTCCATGCCGCCGTCGCTGAGCAGGGGAGCGGAGTCATTGCCGTGGTGGGCATCATAGTAATCCGGCGGGCCGACCAGCACGCCGTACAGAATACTGACGCCCAGCAGCAGTGCAAGCAGCAGTAGAAAGATCACCAGACCGCGCCGACTGCCCCGCGCACGACGGGGAAGACTGTCGATCCAGGGGTTTCGGATCCCCGGGCCGGCGTTCGGTGCCGGCGGAGCGGGCGGCTGTGTCTGCGCCTGCCACAGAGCGGCTTGCTGCGGGTTGACCGGTTGGTCTGCGTAGCGTTCGGACCAGGATAATTTGTTTCGGTTCATACCATACTCCTTATTTGGTCATGGTAACGGTGAAAGTGAATGTGGTCACGCCGTTTTCGGAGGTGACGCGGATTTCCTCGCGGTGCTGATTCAGAATGGTTTTTACGATATAAAGCCCGATGCCCACGCCGTCTTTGTCCTCGCTGCGGGATTTGTCGCTCTTGTGGAACCGTTCAAACAGCAGAGGAAGTTCTTCGGGCGCTATGGTATCGCCCTGATTCTGAATGGCGACCAGCGCTTTGCCGCCCCGGGTACCCAGCGCCAGCTTCAGTGTGGATCCCTGCGGCGCGAATTTGGCGGCGTTTTCCAGAAGATTGTAGATTACCTGGGTGATCAGGTCGGGGTCACCCAGCACCCACACCGGCTCGTCGGGGATTTCGGCGGCCACATCGAGTCCGCGGTCCATGATTTTCTTTTCCATGGAAATGATGGCGCAGCGCATGCTCTCACAGATATCAAAGCGCTTTTTATCGCGGATCACATCGCTGGCCTGCAGGCGGGAGATATCCAGCATGCGGCGCACCAGGCGGGCCAGACGCTTGGTTTCATCCGAAATGGTCTGGAGGTATTGGTTGGCCTTTTCCGGCGGAATTGTGCCGTCGAGGATGCCGTCGGTATAACCGCCAATGGTGGTCATGGGGGTCTTTAATTCGTGGGAGACATTGGCGATAAATTCCCGGCGCTGCAACTCAGTGCGCTGCAGGGAATCGGCCATGGCGTTGAAGGAATCGGCCAGTTCGTCGATCTCGTCGATGCTGCCGGATTTGACCACGCGCTGGTCAAAATTGCCGCCGGCAAAACGGCGGGCCGCCTTGGCGATGTCTTGCAGGGGCTTGGTCTGCTGGGCAGTTACCATGGAGCACGCCACCACTGCAGTCAGAAGCACCGTCAGTGCGGTGAAGAAAAAGATCCCCGCAAACGCGCGCCACATTTCCGTCAGATCTGTGGAATCCGACACCATGGCAACAATGCCGGTGATCTCTCCGTCGTATTGGTTCACCACCGGCATACAAATAATGAACTCCCGATGGTGGTATAGATTGCCAAGATCCGTCATACCAGAGTATGTGCCGTTGGTGAGCACCTCGTATACGATAGATTCGGGCAGGGACACGCTTTTTCCCCACCAGGTGCTCGTCGGAAGAGAGCAGCACGGTGCCGTCGGTCTGGCAGATTAATACATCATCGCCGGACAGATCGGCAAGATATGAGGCGAGCTGACGGAAATTCAGCGTACCGTAGCCGGTAATGTCGCCCCCGGCAAAATAGGCACGGGACAATTCCCGAAATCATAGCTACGTCTTTTTCATGGTGCTGCGCTTTTCGCTCAGGGAATAATTATAGCTCAGAGCTAAAAAAAGGATACCGCCAGAACGGTCATCGCCAGGGCCACCATACCCGCGGTCAGCAAGAACTGGTGCCAGTAAAGACTTTTTGAGCGCAAAGAGGAATCACGCCTTTCTCCGGTTGGTTTTTCCTTTCTGCGCGCAACGCGGAAAGAAAAAGGGCCAAGTGACTGTTCCGGCCATGACGCAAGGTGGCAGGCATGGCTGGGCAGGTTGCGTGCCGATGCCATCGACTGGAACAGTAATCGTTTATTTGAGGCTTCGGCGCCGTCGGCCAGTTCAAACTTGTATCCCACGCCCCAGACGGTTTTCAGCGTCCATTGGTTGCTGACGCCCTCCAGTTTTTCGCGCAGGCGCTTGATGTGCACATCTACCGTGCGGGAGTCGCCGAAATAATCAAAGCCCCACACTTCATCCAGCAGCTGGTTGCGGGTATAAACCCGGTTGGGGACTCGGCCATGTGGTAAAGCAGTTCCAATTCTTGGGGGGCGTGTCGATCTTTTTGTCCATCCACCAGCAATTCATAGGAATCCAGATCAATGACCAGTTTGTCGAAGGTCAGTTTTTGCGGGTGTCGGTGGGCAGCTCCGTGCGGCGGAGCACCGCGTTGATCCGGGCCAGCAGCTCTTTCATTTCGAAGGGTTTTACCACATAGTCGTCAGCACCCATGTTGAGGCCGTTGATTTTGTCGAAAGTTTCCCCTTGGCTGTGAGCATAATTACCGCGCGCGGAGGCTTCCCGCACGCGGCTGAGCACGCTCCAGCCGTCGAGCACGGGCAGCATTACGTCCAGGAGGATCAGATCCGGCGCGGCCTTGGCAAACTCTTGCAGCGCTGTGCCGCCGTCGGGGGCAATACGAACGCTGAACCCTCCTTTTCGAGATACATCCGCAGCAGATCTGCAATGTTATGGTCATCCTCCACGACAAGAACGCTTCGCGCCATGTGCCAACACTTCCTTTTTGTGCGCCGCGCTTTTTGTCGGGCGGCGGTCATTCATTCTGTTTCGCTTCTATTATAATGGGTTTGGTTTGATTTTCTTGAACATTTTGTAAATTTGCGTTGGTTTTCTGTTTCAGCTGCAGGCCGTTTTCGGTAACTGCGCGGACGGTGTAGCCACCGCTGCCCCGCGCTGCACAGAAGGTTCAAGGCGGAAGCGCTGATGTTGTCGCCGTCCATCAAAAAAGCTTTACCGAGCCGGAGGCATTTTTCGATGCCGGGTGATGCGCTGCGCCCGGCTGGAGGCGGTGGTGCCCAGGACTGGCCGGACAGGAAGGGGTATAGACGGCATAGCCCGCCGAGTGTACTGCATCGGCAGAATCCGTCAGCACCATGCGCGTCACGGTGCCAGTGCAGCGGCGCAGCTGTTCGTTGCCGGCTTGCAGCCCGGCCATGTCCGCATCGTTGAGTGCCAGCGCCAACCGATGGCCGGAGGCGACGATTCGCCGCAGTAAGTCGTCCTGTCCGTCCAGCTCTGCCGGAGAGAAGAAAAAAGGTGGCTTTGTAGCCGTAGCGATCCAGGGTGTTCAGGATGGCGGCGGTGTTCTGCGGGGTGTCGGCGCGGATGCCCAGCAGGATGCGGGCCGTGGTTTTGAGGGCTCTTCTTCCGTTTCCTGCGGAGGATCGGGCGCGATGGGATCGGTGGTGGTCTCGTTGTCAGGCTTTGGCGTGGGGGGTGGGCTTTTGCTCTGTTCATAGGCGTTGTAACGGGAGGCCATCAGTGTGGAGGCCGCGTCGATGAACTGGCTGTCAGAGAGAACGGCCGTGTCGCTGCGCACCCGAACCATGGGGGCCAGAGCTGTGTCGAGTACCGAATAATTCAAAGAAAAAAAGCTGCTGACAAAGGAAAGCGGGAAGTAAACGGAGCCGTGGCGCGCAATAGCGCTGGCGCTGTAGTAAGTGCCGAGCTTGTTATTGGCGCCGCCCCGGGCCAGGTCAAACTCCAGCACTTTGTTGCTGCTGTACAGAATCGCGGTTTGGGCCGAAGTGTCACGGACGTAGGAAAGCCCCAGGTCATAGGAGGAGAATACGCTGCTGGGCAAATAGAGGTTTCCGCCAGACCAAAAAGGCATGGTGCTGTCGTTTAGGGGCAGAGGCTGTCGTTGACTGCGGTAAAATAAACGTTGCCGGCTGCCAGAGGGCGCGCGGCCAGAAGCGGCGCGCCCAGCGAAAGCGAAAGCGCCAGTGCCAGCAATATGCTCCAAATGCGCCGTTTCGACAATAGATCCCCCCCTTCTATCCTTTCCGCTATTTTAGCATATTAGTTGTCGCTTGCCAAGGTTTTCGGGGTGTATGGGGCGACAGTGACGCCGGTATAATACCACCCAGAATTTCCAGATAAGTTTTCCCCTTGGGCCATGGTATTGGCGCCGTACTGACTCATGCCGACGCCGTGACCGTAGCCGGTCACATGAAATACAATGTTCCCGTCCTCGGCTGCCACAGTGAAAGCGGCGCTGCGCAGCGCGAACAGGCTGCGCACCTGGGTGCCCTTTACGGTGACGCCGCCAATGGAGATGGAAAGCACCATGTCGGAATCGTTGCGTGTGGGGGCGCCGAACCAGGTATTGGCACTTCCGGAAAAGTCCGCCTCAGGGAACTGGGACAAGAATGTGGATTTGAATTCTTCCTGGGGAAAAGGTGGCAATGCTGTAGTAATTGGGCACTTCGTTTCGCCCTCGGGGCTTTGCACGCTTTGGAGATAGGGCAGATCATTGATCCAAACGTCGCCGGAGTTGTTGGTCTGCCCGCTGGCGGCAGAGAAAAAGGCAGCCAGGATCGGCTTGTCCTGATACAGGATCGTCATTCCGTCGGTTTCGCGTACGGCGGTGGCGATTTTTGCGCTGTAGTAGTCTGCGTTCTCACCCCAGGCGGCCTGGGCATCTTCTTCGGTTTTATAAGCCTGGCAGCAGTTGATGTTATTGCAGATGTCAGCATCGGGATGGTTGGCTACAGGTCCGTTTTCCACTTTATAGAGCTGTTTCTGTCCGGGCGGCTACGGCCTGGGCTTTGAGGGCCTCTAGTTCAAAGGAAGCGGGCATCTCGGCCTGAGCACGCCCTGTACATAGCTGTCCAGGTTCATTTTTTGTACTGTGTCGCCGATTTTTACCCGGATGGAGACCGATGAGTCGGATACGCCGGGATCGGGTACGGTGATTTTTTCTTTCTGGTGTTGGGAAAGATACTGCGGCCGGCTAGGCCCATGAGACCCAGGGCGAATACCACAGCGATCAGCATCCATGCGGCAATGAGGCTTTTTTTCATAGTGAAGCTCCTGTTGTGATTGAGGTAATGACTGACGGAACAGGCTGAGCGGGAACACGCGCGGAAAAGTATACAGGCATAACGGTTTCAGCGGTTTGCGATTGTTCAATATCATACCATATTCGCGCCAGGGGAGAAAAGATGCCGCCGGGAACTGGCGCTGTCCGGTATTTGAGAGCTGTGAGCGGCGTTTACGGTTGCGCCTCCGGTGCGGCGGACAGCTTTGCACGCCATTGATCTGCAGCGGCCCGATAGGCGGCATCAGCTTTTCGGCAGATAAAGTAATAGACCACATTGGCCTGTGCATCCGTAATGGGGATGGCAGTTCTGCCCTGCAGCGCATCGGTTCTGGCAGTGGAAAGGTTGGTCGAAAAAACAAGGAAGCGCGGATTCCCGTACCAGCTCCCGAAAGGCGAATTCATCAGTCTGGATCAGAAATTTGGATACCGGCATGCAGCGGCGGCACAGTTCGATCCAAAAACCGATTTCTGAACGCAACAAGCAGGTTAGGCCGTTCAGTTCCGCAAAGGTCAGACTGCCCCGTTCCGCGAGTGGATGATTCGGCGGTACGCACACGAACAAACGCTCCCGAACAACAGGCAGACAGGCAAGAGCGCGATCCTCTTCCGGGTAGGGAAGAATACCGATTTCACAGCGGCCGGAGAGAACACGCCCGGCAATGGAAGCGGGCGGAGACAGCCGGGAGGAAACCGTTCGCTCCGGAAATGAGGCGGACAGAACCGGCAGCAGAGACCACAGCGGCGCAGGTGCACAGGATTCCACGGCAATCGTGTGGAGCCGGGCGTGATAGGAGTGCACCTGTTGCACGGCGCCTGCTGCGGCGGAAAGAAGGTTTTTGGCCTGCTGTACTGCCTGCAGCCCGGTTTCATTCAGCTCAATTTTATTTTTACTGCGGCGGAACAGCGGGACACCAAAGGCTGCTTCCACATGTTTCATAGTGCGCGTAAGCGTTGGCTGGGATATATGAAGCGTCTGCGCGGCGCCGGACAGGGTAACCCCTGCTCTGCAAAAAGTGACAAACTGCTCAAGCTCTGAGAAATTCAGCATAGTGCCCTCCGCTTGCTATTCATTTTGTGAAAGCTGTTTTTCAATATTGCTATTGTACAATGTTTGAAACATCCTGTAAACTGTCATATGAAAAAAGCAGATAAAAGCAAGTTATATCAGAAGAATAAAAGGAGGCCATTTTGATGGAATATGTAACGTTGAACAACGGTGTACAGATGCCGAAATTAGGCTACGGCGTATACCAGACACCGCTGGAAGAAACAGCACGCTGCGTGCTTGAGGCGATGGAGATTGGTTACCGCAGCATTGATACGGCGCAGGCTTACGGAATGAGGCTGGCGTGGGGCGTGCGTTGGAAGAAAGCGGTCTGCACAGGGAAGAACTGTTTCTTACCACAAAAATTTGGATCAGCAATGCCGGTTATGAAAAAGCCAAAGCGTCCATTGCGGCTTCGCTGGAAAAGCTGCGCACCAATTATATTGATCTGTTGTTGATCCATCAGCCTTTTGGGGATTATTACGGCAGCTACCGCGCGATGGAAGAGGCCTGGCGGGCAGGAACAGTGCGAGCTATCGGCGTTTCCAACTTTTATCCAGACCGCTATCTGGATCTGACCCATTTTGCCGAGATCCCGCCGGCGGTCAATCAGGTGGAGATGCATGTGTTCCAGCAGCAGAAAACCGCGCGGACTTATCTGGAACAGCACAACACGCAGATCATGTCCTGGGGTCCCTTTGCCGAAGGGAGAAACGATTATTTTCGTAACCCTGTACTCAATGCTGTCGGAAAAGCTTACGGTAAAACGGCTGCACAGGTGGCGCTGCGCTTTTTGCTGCAAAGCGGCGCGGTCGTCATTCCAAAATCCACCCACAAAGAACGGATGGAGGAAAACTTTCAGGTGTTTGATTTCACGCTCTCGGAGGAGGATATGGTGCGCATCGAGGCTTTGGATAAAGCAAAAGCCTGTTTTTTGCTCACGACGATCCGGCCGTGGTGGAATGGTTTTTGAGCAGGGGATAAAAGGACGGGTGCGCAATGCGCGGCGGATTTTGCAAAAAATTGCCTCCAAGCCTTGCATTTGGCGGCGCAAGGGCTTATAATCCAATCCAAGGCGGCTGAAACTGCCTGCAGAACAAACCACAAGTGAAGAGCCGGGGGGCTGCCGCGCAGCTGAGAGTAAGGCGAATGAGGCCTTTGACCCTTTGAACCTGTTGGATCATGCCAGTGTAGGGAGTGTTGTATCTGAAGTTGCGCCGCACCTGTGTGCGGTTAAATCAGGACACCTATTTTGGCACAAACTTGCCGGGTGTTCTGATTTTTTTATTCAGGAGGAACATATATGAAAACCAGTATCGCCATCCAAATTGAGCCGAATATGCCCAATGATCAGGAAGCCGTCCGCGTAGTGGACGCTGTGATCGACAACATCCGCTCTACAGGTCTGCACTATTATGTCGGCCCCTGTGAAACCGCCATTGAAGGCGACGACCTGCATCAGCTGCTGGATATTCTCGAACATTGTGTATATGTGGCCGCCCAGGCGGGCAGCGCTAAAGTATCCGGCTATGTGAAACTGGTGTATAAGGAAGAGGGCAGCGTGCTGACCATCGATGAAAAAGTCACGAAGCATCACCAGTAAGCTCCCGGCGGCGCTGGCGCTGGTTGTGGTTGCCCCCTCTGGTGCTTTGCCAGCGAGGGGGATGGGTGCCTGCGTTCATGCTCCCTCGCCCCGCGCGGTGGTGCAGGCGTTGCTTTCCGATGCGCCGGTTTTGGCGGCTAACGCCGCTGTGACGCTGCAGGAGGCGGCTTGGGGGCTTTTGATCGGCATCGTTGTGGCCCTGGTGCTTTCCACGCTGATGCACCGCGTGCGCTGGCTCTACCGGGCGCTATATCCGATTCTGGTCATCACCCAGACGATTCCCACCATCGCCATTGCGCCGCTGCTGGTGTTGTGGATGGGCTTCGACATGGCGCCCAAGGTGACGCTGGTGGCGCTGACTACTTTTTCCCCATCGCCGTGAGTTTGCTGGAGGGCTATGCCAGCACCGACCGTTCCGCCGCCGATCTGCTGCGCGCTATGGGCGCCAGCAAATGGCAGATTTTTTACCATCTGGAGTTTCCGGCAGCGCTGAGCTACTTTTTTTTTCCGGACTCAAGGTGTCTGTATCCTATGCCGTGGTGGGAGCGGTCATTTCCGAATGGCTGGGTGGTTTGAGGGCCTGGGCGTGTATATGACCCGGGTGAAGAAAGCCTATGCTTTTGACAAAATGTTTGCGGTGATTCTGGTCATCATTGCCGTAAGTCTGCTGCTGATGCTGCTGGTGCGAATCTTGCGCCGCGCGGCGATGCCCTGGGAAATATACGAAAAACAGAAAGGAACGATTGAATCGTGAATGATAAAAAACGCATGGCCGCTGCAGCACTCGCCGGCGCCCTGGCGCTGAGCTTGACTGCCTGCGGTGGAAGTGGAAAAAATGCTGGGCCGATTCTGCCGGTTCGGACAACAACGGCGCGGCGGAGCTGACCGATGTGACGATCTGCCTGGATTGGACGCCCAACACCAATCATACGGGCCTGTATGTGGCGGCGGCCAAGGGCTATTACGAAGATGCAGGACTGAATGTATCCATCGTGCAGCCGCCGGAGGACGGCGCCACCACCATCTGCGCCGCCGGCCAGGTGGAATTTGCCGTGACGGTACAGGATTCCCTGGCCTCTGCCTTTGCGCGGGAAGATCCCCTCGGGGGTGACCGCCGTGGCGGCGCTGCTTCAGCATAATACTTCCGGCATCATCACCCGGGCCGAGGACAGTATTGAGCGGCCCAAGGATTTGGAAGGTTATACCTATTCCACTTGGAACAGCCCCATTGAGCTGGCAACGATGCAGCAGGTGGTGGAAGCCGACGGCGGTGATTTTTCCAAAGTGGATCTGATTCCCAATAATATTGTGGACGAGGCCGGCGCGCTCAAAGAGCACCAGACTGACGCGATCTGGATCTATTACGGCTGGGGCGGCATTTCCGCTGAGCTGCAGGGGCTGGATTTCAACTATTTTTATTTCAAGGATCTGGACCCGGTGTTCGATTACTATACCCCGGTGATCATTGCCAACAACGACTTTTTTGGCCGAGCATCCGGACACGGCAAAAGCGTTCCTTTTCTGCTACAGCCAAAGGGTATGAGTATGCGATTGCCCATCCGGAGGAAGCGGCACAAATGCTGATCGAAAGTGACACCACCGGCTCCCCAAGGACAGTGCCGAGCTGGTGACGGCCAGCCAGAAATGGATGGCCGATCAGTATCAGGCCGAGGCAGAGCGGTGGGGTTATATCGATCCTTCCCGCTGGAATGCTTTCTATCGCTGGCTGAGCGACAACAATTTGTGGAGCAGCCGATTCCTGAGAACACCGGCTTTTCCAACGACTATCTGGCCTGATGGAAAAGGAGTCTGCGGTGCTTTGCGCCGACCATATTTCGAAATGGTATGATGGACGCTGTATCCTGAAGGATGTGTCGCTGCACCTGGAAACGGGAGAGCTGGTATGCCTTCTAGGCGTCAGCGGCGCGGGGAAAACCACGTTGTTTCACACGCTGTCGGGACTGGAAACACCGGAGGAAGGCCAAGTGTTTGTCTCCGGGCAGGAGATCACCGGGAAGCCCGGCTCAATCAGCTACATGCTGCAAAAAGATCTGCTGTTGCCGCATAAGAGGATGCTCGACAATGTGGCGTTGCCTCTGGTGCTGCGAGGGGAAAGCAAGCAGGCCGCCCGGGAGAAGGCCCAGCCCTATTTTGCGCAGTTCGGCCTGGAGGGAACGGAGGCACAGTACCCGGCTCAGCTTTCCGGCGGCATGCGCCAGCGCGCGGCGCTGCTGCGCACGTTTCTCGGCTCCCGCGGTGTGGTGCTGCTGGACGAGCCGTTTTCGGCACTGGATGCCCTGACCAAGAGGGAGATCCACCGCTGGTACATGGGTATGATGGATTCTTTGCGCCTGACGACCCTTTTTATTACCCATGACATCGACGAGGCCATTTTGCTTTCCGACCGCATTTACATTCTTTCCGGACGGCCCGGCGCCATCACAGCAGAGCTGACGATTTCCCCGTCCCGGCCCCGCAGCCTGGATTTCGGTCTGAGCGCCGAATTTTTAGCTTATAAAAAACAGATTCTGGCACTGCTGAATCAATGAGCGGGCAGGAGAAAGCATATAAAATCCCCGCGGCTTAGCCGCGGGGATTTTTGCGTGTTCATTTGCCAAAAGGTGTGTTGTATTTTTCTGCATCGGCGGCGGTGAGGGGGCGGATGACGCGGCAGGGGTTGCCTGCGGCCAGCACACCGGCAGGAATGTCGCGGTTGACCAGGCTTCCTGCGCCGATCACGCTTCCTGCGCCGATGGTCACGCCGGGCAGCACCGTCACCCCTGCGCCGATCCATACATTATCACCCACGGTGATGGGATAGGCGTATTCCAGCCCCTGATTGCGCTGCTGAATATCCAGCGGGTGGCCGGCGGTGGCAAAGGTGCAGTTTGGTGCGAGGAATACATTGTCGCCAAAGACTACCTTGGCGTCATCAGAATAACACAGTTGTGGTTTGCGTAGAAATTTTCGCCGATTTCGATATTGTAACCGTAATCACACCAAAAAAGCAGGCTGGATCAAAAAATGGGCGCCGGTTTTTCCGAAGATCTTACGGAAAGCTTCCTGCCGTTCTTTCAGGTGGGAAGGCGGAATCTGGTTGCAGGCATAACAAAGGTCTTTGCAGGCGGATAATTCTGCAGCCAGCTCGGGGTCATAGTTGTTATCGTATAGAAGACCCAGTGTGCGTTTTTCTTTTTCCGTCATGGTTTGTACCTCCTTTTGGGGCTGCGGCGGCTGGTCATTTTTCTTCATTTTACCATATTGCAGTTTGACGCACAAGAGAGAAGAAAAGAAAACAGATATCGACAAAAAGACGGCCTTTTGCTACAATAAGGTTAACACAGCTGCCGCGGTGCGGCAGCGATGCATTGATGGGAGAATGAAGGAGGAATTGTATGAAAACGATCATAAAACGGGCTCTGGCGCTGTGCCTGACGGCGGCAATGACGGCCCTGCTGCTGGCTGGATGCGGTCCGAAACAAGAGATGCCGTCTTCCGGAGGCGATGACACAAGCATCGTGCTCACCGATCAGGCGGGCCGTACGGTAACGTTGGAGAAGAGCGCCGACCGGGTGGTTTCCGTCTATTATCTCTCTACCTCAGTTCTGGTGGCGCTGGGCGCTCAGGATAAAGTGGTGGGTTTGGAGCAGAAGGCCGATTCCCGGTGCTGTATCAAATGGCTGCGCCGGAGCTGATCGATCTGCCTGCCGTGGGCAGCGGCAAGGGCGTGAACGTGGAGGAAACAGCGGCGCTGGAGCCGGATGTGGTGATTCTGCCCATGAAGCTGGCCGAGCAGGCAGAGCAGTTTGAGAAGGTGAATATTCCCTGCCTTGTGGTGGATCCGGAAACACTGGACGGTTTCTGGACGACGGTGGAGCTGCTGGGTGAGGCCACAGGTACGCAGGAGCGTGCGGAGGAACTGATACAGTATCAGCGCGGGATCATGGAGAGCGTGGCGACACGCTGTGCTGAAACAGAGGAACGGCCCAGCGTGTATATTGCCGGCAGCGATTTTCTGCGCACGGCCGGCAGCGGCATGTTCCAAAATGAACTGATCGAGATGTGCGGCGGCGTCAATGCGGCGGCGGAGCTGACGGACGCATCCTGGACGGATATTTCGCCGGAACAGCTGATCGGTTGGGATCCTGAACGGATCTATATGGTGTCTTATGCCGAATACACCCGCGACGATGTGCTCAACGATACCCGCTTTGCCTCTTTGCAGGCTCTGCGTGCGGAGGAAACGAATTTCCTGGTGTTCCCCAGCGCCATCGAACCATGGGATTATCCCACAGCATCCATGGCTTTTGGGCGCGTTGTGGCTGGGGCATCAGCTGCATCCGGATATGATTCCAGAAGAAGAATATGTAAGCGAGGCCCAGAACTTTTACCGTACCTTTTTCGGCATTGAGGTCGGGGCGGAACTGCTGCTGGCCCATTGAGCGGTATGAAGCGGCGGGCTGTGTGGGCGTTGGCGCTTTTCTGGGCGGCGCTGCTGGTATGTTCCGTCTGCCTTGGGCGCTATGAGATCGCGCCGCGGAGGTGGCGCATATCTTGCTGGGAGGCCCGGCCGATCCCACTGCTGCGGCACTGCTGTTTTCCATCCGGCTTCCGCGGCTGGCACTGGTGGCGCTCAGCGGCGGTGCTTTGGCCGTGGCCGGTCTTGTCTATCAAACGGTGTTTTCCAATCCGCTGGCCTCGCCCGATGTGTTGGGCGTGGCCAGCGGGGCGTCTGTGGGAGCTGCGGCGGCGATGCTGCTTTTTCCGGGAGCATTTTTACTGCGTCAGGGCATGGCTTTTGGCTGCGGTCTGGCCGCTGTGGCTGCAGCATTGTATCTGGCCCGCTTTGTGCGGCACAACCGCGTGCTGGGGCTGGTGCTGGCAGGCATCGTTGTGGGCGGGGTGTCGGAGGCGTTGCTGATGATGCTGAAATTCTGCGCCGATCCGCAGCGGCAGCTTCCCGCGATTGAATATTGGCTGATGGGCGGCTTTCAAAATGCCCGTTGGCGGGATGCTGCGGCGGTGGCGGTGTTTATGCTGGCTGCGGGGGCTGCTTCACCTGCTGCGCTTCCCGGATGAAAGCGCTGTCTCTGGGCGATGAGAGGGCCTGGGGCCTTGGCATTTCTCCCAGCGGCTGCGGCTGGGGGCTGTGGCTTGCGCCACGGTACTGGTAGCGGCAGTGGTCAGCGTGGCCGGCGTGGTCAGCTGGGTTGGGCTGATTGCGCCCCATATGGCCCGGCTGCTGGGTGCGCGGGATATTGTAAAAAGCATGCCTGCGGTGTTTTTATGGGCAGCGCCCTGCTGCTGCTGGCGGATCTTCTGGCACGCACGCTGAGTGCTGCGGAGATTCCGGTGAGTATTTTTACATCGTTTTCGGGGCCTCAGCGCTGGGCATCTTTCTGGTGTGCGGCGCGCTGCGGAGAAAGGGGATGCCCTGTGACGCTGCGAGCGGAGCATGTGTGCTATGCGTATGGCACGGCGCCGGTGCTGGCGGACTGTTCGTTGACGCTGCGGCCCGGTGAGCTGGTGTTTTTGCTGGGGTCAACGGGGCGGGAAAATCCACGCTGCTCAAGCTGCTGGCCGGTGTGCTGGACGTGCAGCAGGGCGCGGTATATTGTGGCGATGAGGCGCTGCATCGTATGTCTCCGCGCCAGCGTGCACGGTGTGCCGCTTATCTTCCGCAGTTTACGCCGGCAGTGGACATGACGGTGGAGGAATACGTGCTGCTGGGAGCCGTGCCATATCTTTCTTTTGGGGCGGTGCCGGGAAGGGGCTGGCGCGCACGGGTTGCAGCGGTGCTTTCGGAGATGGAGCTTTCGGCGCTGGCCGGATGCGGTATGGGGAAATCAGCGGCGGCGAGCGACAGCGTGCAGCCCTGGCGCAGGTACTGTTGACACAGGCGCCGTTTTTGCTGCTGGACGGCCGACCGCCCATTTGGATGTACGCCGTCAGCATGAATTTTTGCAGCGTCTGCGCGGACTGAGCGCGCAGCAGGGGAAAGGAATCCTTGTCAGCGTGCATGACCCGAACCTGGCCCTGCGCTATGCGGAGCGGGTGGCGGTGCTGTCGAAGGGGGGCTGCAGGAAGTCGCGTGCGCACCGACGATGGGACCGGAACTGGAAGCGCGCCTGCGCCGGAGTTATGGTGCTGCGCTGCGCTATACCACGGGAGAATTGTTTGATTGGATAGAAGAAAGGGATAAACCTTGTATACGGCACGAAATTACGTTCGTCCTGCTACGCTGGAGGAAGCCTGGGCCTTGAATCAGAAACGCGCCAATGCTGTTTTGGGCGGCGGCTGCTGGCTGCGGCTGGGCCGGCGGCGGCTGGATACGGTCATCGATTTGAGTGGCCTGGGACTGGAAGAAATCCGGGAGGAAACGGGGCGGTTGTTATCGGCGCCATGGCGACATTGCGCCAGCTGGAACAAGATGAGACTGCAGGCCGCCTTTGGCCGCTATTTCCAGGACTGCACTGCCCATATCGTGGGAGTGCAGTTTCGCAACTGCGCTACCGTAGGCGGCAGCGTGCGTGCACGTTTTGGGTTTTCCGATCTTGTAACCGCTCTGCTGCCGCTGGGGTGCACAGTGCTCCTGTACCGGGGCGGGGAAATGCCGCTGGAGGAATATCTGACCATGGGCTACGACCGCGATCTCCTGCTGGGCGTGCGTGTGCCGTTGGACGGCATTGTCTCAGTGGCCTATGAAAGCGCGCGCAACAGTGAAACGGATCTTCCGGTGCTTACCTGCGCGGCTGCTCGGCGCCCGGAGGGATTCTTCCTTGCTGTAGGCGCGCGCCCCGGACGGGCGATGCTGCTGAAGGACGGGAGGAACGGCGCTGATCGAAAAGGCAGCGGCGCTGCCTTTTGGAAGCAATCTGCGCGCTGGTGCAGACTACCGCCGCCATTTGGCGCGGGGTATTGGCGCACTGCGGACTGTGTACGGTGTATTTGGACGGCAAAAGTGTGCTGTCCTGCACGGTGTTGGCCGCGCG
>VOFH01000073.1_pt1 | contig 98000 bp, 101 predicted proteins | sample 5384091 | NCBI WGS metagenome assembly VOFH01 (sample SAMN12384727, study PRJNA508395) | human gut metagenome | isolation source: healthy gut G | host: Homo sapiens
TTCGTACGCTTAGTAACTCCCGCTGCCTCCCGTTCCCATCCGGAACCCATCCCCTTCATCAAGCCCCCGGTTCTTCTGGCCCGGGGCTTTTTCATCCGCCGAACATGAGCGCAGACATATCCTCCAACCGCCGGGACTACGAAATCCTGGATACCTGCGAATGCGGGCTGGGCACCAATTGGAAGTCAAATCCATCCGTGCCGGAAAGGTGAACATTTCCGATGCATTCGCCAGAGTGGAAAACGGCCAGATGCTCCTGTACGGTTGCTGAGCATCCAGCCGTGGAGACGGCCGAAAGCACAAGGCGCGCCGCCCCGACGGCTGCTCACAAGCGAAATCTTCAGCTGGAACAACGGGTCTCCCAGAAGGCCTGATATAGCCTTCCTCAAGCTGTACTGGAAAAACGGCAGGTCAAGCTGGCCCTGGGGCTGGGCAAGGGCAAGACCCACCGCGACCAGCGCTACGACCTCAAGGCCCGCGTGGAAATGCGGGAAGCCCAGCGGGAGGTGGCCCGCATCAACAGGCGGTAAGTGCCGCCCCTTTTCTTCAGCCTGCTTTTCAGGCGGGATGCATCACCATTCTCAGCATTATCGCAGCACAACGTTCACGGTCCCCACAGCACGGAAAAATAAATGAAGTCATTCCATACACCAGAGCATACCTGCAGAACCAGCCAACCTTTCCGGAGCAGAAGAATGCACGCCAGCAGCCCAAAAAGGCAGTGGAAAAGCAGCAGCACGGAGAAGAGAACAATCACCATGCCATTGAACGCAGCCGGTTCAAAATAACTGGAAACCTACCCCCTCAAGAATACCCACGCCGGGAAGCCCCAGAGGGATCAGCCACAGTCCAGCCATTTCATCGTTCATGCCATTGCGAGATGGAAAGGGCTTTAACTTCAAGTCCACGGGCAGTTCCACGGTGCCCCCTTTCTTGTCGTCATAGCGAATGAAGCCGTGTTCCGCTCCGTACCAGTGGACGTCGCGGGTAACCTTCACGTCAAAACAGCAGTAGCGCGCTATGTCCATCAGCAGTTCCACATTCCCGGTGCATTCGCCCACCGCCGGGCGCGGTTGCCACCGCCGTCGGAGGAGGGAGCCGATGGAGGCCGCGGCCACGGAATCCAGCTTGACGCGGACCCCGCCGCGCTGCTCAATATCCCGGCACAGGTCCAGATTGTTCGTGATGTCCGCCATGTTCCACATCGTATAACGCTGGAGTACGCCGTAGTCGAAGTGTTCGTGGTTGTAGCCCACCACCAGGTCCGCCTGGCGGAGCTGCGTGATGAGATCGTCCACCATTTCCTCGGAATAAATCGCGTATTTGCCGGAAGCGGTGGAATAAGTCACGCCCACGGACATGCGCATCTCGGCCGTGTTGTGCCAGCCTCCCACCTCCGCAGCGGAGTGGCGGGTTTCCAAGTCAAAATACACGATGTCTCTCATCGGAGGGAAAGGTACATTATTTGTTTCTCTGGAACAAGTCTCTCTTGAAAGGAAAGGCCGTTTATGATGAGATCAGCCGCATGCCGCCGCGCTTCAACATCGTCATGTTTCATCCGGAAATCCCCCACAATACCGGGGCCGCCGGGCGTCTGGCGCTGGCTACGGGCTCCAGGCTGCACCTGGTCAAGCCGCTGGGGTTCAGCCTGGATGAAAAACATGTGAGGCGCACGGGGCTGGACTACTGGGAAAAAGTGGACTTGCGCGTCTGGGAAAACCTGGAGGAATTACAGCAGAACGCCGGTCCGGAAGCGCGCTTCTGGTACCTGAGCACCAAGGCGAAGCGGACGCACTGGGAGGCGGAATTCCGCCGGGGGGACTATCTGGTCTTCGGCCAGGAATCCAGGGGATTGCCGGAAAGCATGCTGAAAGAGCATGCGGACGCCGCCCTGACCATACCCATGCCGGGGAAGGCTCCCGAAGCCTGAATCTCTCTACGGCCGTAGCCGTCGTCCTGTATGAAGGGCTGCGGCAAACGGGCGGACAAAACGGCCTTTGACATCCTCCGGTCCTGCCGATCAGGCATCCCTGCCGCCGCACATGTCCATCAGGCCGGGCGCGCCGCCGTCTTTCTCCCTCCCCCGCCCTTTCCAGGGACGCACCAGATAAAAAAGCGCAAGAGACGCAATGGCGCCGCAGGTATCGCAGAACATGTCCTTCTGGGCATCCCAGACATCGCCCTGGGAACCGAGGAAATCGTTGGCGTCATTCCCTCCGACAATGACCGCATACTGCCATTCGATAATTTCATAGGCCGCCGCCACGGCCATCACGAAGAAAAGGCCGAAAATCCCTGCCAGAATCTTGCCCGCGTACTGCTTGCGCACCAGGTATTCCGCCACGGGGAAGGCATAAAAGCCCACCGTGAAGTGAGCTATGCGGTCAAAAGGGTTCCTGTGCGCGCCCACCAGTTCCCGGAACCATTCGAAAGGAACTTCCGCAAACGTGTAATGGGCGCCTACCGTGTGGCACGCCAGCCAGAAAAACATCAGCGTGTAGGACCAGTTGCTGAAACGGAAGGTCCGGGACCATATTGTCAGAACCGCTGCCGCCAGAACCACGGGAATCACCTCCGCCACCCAGACGGACCGGGAGGCCGGGGATATGCCCATCACAAGGAACAACAGGAGGAAAACCGCCAACAGAAAACAGGGATACTTCTTCATGAGAGAGTGGCAGTCATCATACGAAAAAGACGCCGGAATTCAATCTCCGGCGTCCTCTCCATGGAAAAATGCCCTACCGCATGTCGATCGTGGGAACGGGAATGCGGTCCTTGGGCCCCGTGTACAGGGTCAGGGGCCTGTAAAGCGTATTGTCCTCCATCTGTTCCAGAACCTGGGCCACCCACCCGGAACAGCGGGCGATGGAGAAAATGGCCGTAAACAGCCTGGTGGGAATGCCGATGCTGTAATAAACCGTGGCGGAATAAAAATCCACGTTCGCATTGAGTCCCTTGCGTTCACGGACAAGCTTGGCGATGCGTTCCGACATGCGGATCCACTTGGGTTCCCCTATTTTGGAGGAAAGGCGGATGGCCATGCGGCGCAGATGCGGCGCGCGGGGGTCCAGAACGCGGTAAACGCGGTGCCCCATGCCCATGATCTTCTCCTTGCGGGAAAGCTTGTCCTCAATATAGGAATCCACTCCGTCTTCCGTACCTATCTCCTTGAGCATCTCAATCACGCCCTCATTGGCGCCCCCGTGCAGCGGGCCTTTCAGGGTGCCGATGGCCGCGGTAATCGCGGAATACATGTCGGAAAGGGTGGCGATGCACACGCGCGCGGCAAAGGTGGAGGCGTTCATGCCGTGGTCCGCGTGTAGAATATAGGCCACGTCCAGAATATGGGCTTCATCCGGATTGGGCTCCTCACCCTTCAGCAACCACAGGAAATGTTCGGATTCGCTCAGGTCCTCCCGCACGGGCGGCAGGTCCAGCCCCTGGCACAGGCGGTAGTAATACGCCACCATCACGGGCACCTTGGCAATCAGGCTGAGGCCTATCTCCTTCAACTGGCCGGGGTCCTTGGTACGGTCGTCGTACATGCCCAGCATGGAAACCGCCGTCCGGAGGGCGGACATGGGACGGGCGGACTTGGTAGCGGTCTTGAAAAAGTCGAGAACGGGCTGGGGAAGATCGCGGTCCGAACGGAGGCGGTTCTGATGCCTTCCAATTCATCCCGGTTGGGAAGACGCTTGTTGAGGAGCAAATAAACGACTTCCTCAAAACAGCACATTTCCACAAGATCATCAATATCGTATCCCAGATACAAAAGGCGCCCTTCCTCACCGCGCACATCACTCAAAGCGGATTCGTTGGCGATGATGCCTTTTAATCCTTTGGGGTATGTGCGTCGTTCAGAAAAAGTGTCATTGCTCATGGTTTAAAAAATACTACTAGTGATGAAGATTACCGATTAAAAGTCTAACAATCTTCCAGAAAGTCAAACCCTAATTACGCCTTCACGGCCCAGGCGGGGCGTTTGGAGGAAGTGATGTGGGGAGCCCGGACATACAGCGGTTCCGCCGGAGCCGCCAGAAGTTCCTCCCGACGCACCGTGTCCAGAGCCATCCAAGCGGAACCCAGCGCTTCCGCGTGCGGCAAAACGGGCACGACGCCCTCCATGCCCCTGGCGGCCAGGGTTCCGGCGGCCTCCGTGGAATACACGGGAACTCCGGTCTCCAGGCATTCCCTCACCCGGGCTGCGGCCTGCTCACCGGGCAGCACTTCCGGGGCGCCCTCCAGCACTCCGGCAGTCACGCGAGCCCATGCCCAGCCTCCGCGGCGGGCGTCCGACATCACGCAGGCCAGCGGAGCATGGATGCCGAGGCCGTTCCATGAACTGAACGCCGCCACGCGCGAACCATGCACCAGGGACAGGCCGTCCGCCACGGCCAGCGCCACGCGGATTCCACCGTAGGAACCGGGACCGGAACCCACCACGATTTCCGCCAGACGGCGGCCTTCCAGGGAATCCAGAACCTGGCGCACGGCCTGAAAAATGGCTGAGGAATGATTGCGTTCCGCCTCCCATTCCACACGGTACAACAGGGCTCCTCCGGCCCATGCCGCGGCGGAAGGCCGCGCACAGGAAGTTTCCAGGACCAGAAGCGCCTCTTGCATGTGGCGAATCATACAACAGGGAGGAGCGTTCATAAAACATTTTTTGCCCCTCTTTTCCGAAGAACCAAATTTGGTTCGCCTTCCGCCGGAAATCCGGCTATCCTGAACCCGCACCTTTCCACCGCATGCCCAAGGCACCAAAATACACACCGGAACGCCGCGACTGGCGCCGGTATGCAGAAACCGCCAGCCGGCCGCTCTCCGCGGCAAGCCTCCGCAGCATGATGAGGCAATGCAACCGGGACGCCTGGGACAAGACACACCGCGCCCAGGTTACGTCCGACTGCTGGGAGGATGAATACGAAGACTTCTCTTTCATGGACCTGCCCCGGAAAACCCGGTTCGTCAGGCACGCGGGTGGCCACCTTCCTGCTCCTGCCGCTGGCCCTCATCACGGCCATGTCCCTGTGCGACCAGCTCGCCCACGCGTCGGGCAGCCTCAACATTCTTTTCTCCATTCCGGTCTGGTACGCCCTGATGGGCGCGGCCGTCTGGATCGTGCTGGGTTGCAGCAGGCTGTTCACCACTTCCCTGCTCTACCTGTACGTGCTGGGCCATGAACTGACGCACGTGCTGGCGGTCTATTGCAGCCGGGGTTCCGTCAGCAAATTCAACGCCTCCCTGGACGGCGGCTACATTCAAACGGACAAAAACAATCTGTTTATCTCCCTTTCCCCCTATTTCCTGCCCCTTTGGGGCATGTTGTGGGGCTTGGTCTGGGGAATCGTTCATATCTTCTGGCCCACCATCACCTGCGAGGCCCTACTCTACTCCGGCCTGGGGTTCTGGTGGTGCTTCCATCTGTTCTGGACGGCATGGATCATTCCCAAGGACCAGCCGGACCTGGCCGGCAACGGAACCTTCTTCTCCCTGATCCTCGTTTACTTTGCCAACCTGCTTCTATTCCTGGGCCTCCTGCGCCTGTTCAATGCGGTAAGCATCAACAGATTCCTGGCCGACTGCCTTCATAATGCGGAACGGCTGTGGGACACGGCCAGGGACCTGGCCCTGTTTACGGCGGGACTGTTCCTGTAAAAAACACCTCTTCCCGTGCGGGGAATGATGAACGGCGGAAGCCGGAAAGGAATCCAATAATTCAGAACAAAGGAGTTCCCATGCACACCACACACTTGATTGCCCTGTCCCTGGCCGCCGCCCTGGTGGCCTGCAACCCCAAGGAAACCGTGAAGGCCCTGACCTCCGACCAGAACGTCACCCAGGAAATGGCCGTAAGATTTGCGGAAAACATGGTCGGCCTTCCGCGGGCGCTCGTTGTCTCGGAAGCCAGAAAAGCCGCCCCCGGTGAAAAAGTCACCGTGAAAGGGGCTGTTCTGGGTGAAGAACCCGTCTTTGCGGAAAACATCGCCTCATTCACCATTGGAGACCCTGCCCAACTTCTGGCCAACATGCAGGAACACGGAACATGGACTGCCGACAGCGTCCCCGTGGAAATCAGGAGGGACAACACGATGACCGTCCAATTCGTGGACGAGCAGGGCAACCCGATCAAGCAATCCGCCAAGGGCGTCAACGGACTGAAGGAACGTGACGCGGTCATCATCACCGGAACCATTGACCCCCATTCCACCTCGGAACGCCCCGTGCTCAACATTGAAAGCATCGTGATTGAAAAATAAACTTTCCGTGCCAAACCCTGATTCATGTCAACGGTTCAGGCGTGTTGCGCCTGGACCGTTTTCCGCATCAGCATCCGGGCATGGGATTTGATCCGATATCTTTAGGAATGATAGCCATGGCAGCCACCTCCGTTGCGGCGGGAACCGCTTCCGCCGCCGCACAGAAAAAAAGCGCGGAAGCGACTAAAAAAGCGGCGGACGCGAATGCCGCCACGCTGAGGAACGAGGCGCAGCTCCAAAAACAGACGGGTCTGGAAAACGTCAGGCGCATGCAGAAAGACGCCGCACGGCAAATGGGGGAAGCCCGGCTGGACGCCGCACAATCCTCCCTGCTCAGGGAAGGGTCCGTGCCGGTACGGGAACAGGCCCTGGCTATGCGGCTCCAGACCCAGATTCAGGATGAGGCGGCGCAAGCCATGAGAAACGCGCAAGCCCTGTACAACCGGGCGGACATGGAACAATACATGGGCCGCTCCAATGCCAGGGCCCAGAAAACGGCGGCAGCGGGCACCCTGCTCTCCGGCTTCGCGCAAGGAGGCAACTCCCTGCTTAAATGGTAAGCTGCCGCCCCTTGAGGACAAAAAACCTCAGCGGGCAATCCTTCCCGCTTCCGCAACGTCCGCCGGAGCGGGAGGGAAATCCGGCATGACGCCGCCTATACCCACCCGCAAATCCGCCGGAATCGTCATCCAGCGAACCGTCCCCTGGTACAGGACTTCCACATTCACAAACTTGACGGAAGAATCAAACAGGTAGGACCTGCCTATACCTCCATGGTCCATGTGCTGGAACGTAGGCCTGGGCGTTATCCTTTTCCCATCCAAATCGTGAAACAAAAAACCCCTCGGGTGGAAAATGCTGTTGGAATACACCATGAACCTCCAGTTCGTGCCCGGAACCTTGTCCAGATGCGGAACTTTATCTTCCTTATTCCTGGTCACCTTCATGAGCACCTTGCCCAGCTTGGAAACATCCACGACATCCAGAATGCCCATACCCTCCCTTACGGAAACGGGATCAGTCATGGAAACAGTACTCCCGGACTCTTTCAATTCAACTATTCCGAAATCCAGAATCTCCAGTTTCTCGCTGATGGGAAAAATAAAATTCCCCTTCAGCTCAAACCAGCGGGGCGTATCGGAGGCGGGCAGAACGACCTCCAGCATCACCTCCACGCCCACCAGCGGCCTGTCCTTGACAGAAAACCCGGAAAGCTCCGTTCTCGTAATCTCCAGTTCCGTTCCGTCGGAACCGGTCACCGTTAAATCCTGATCCGCCCGTTCCATCCCAAGCATCCCGGACCCAGGAAATACGCAGCGCAGCAGCATCTGGCACACCCGGTAATCATCGCCGTGCCTGTTGTTGCGTTTCTGGAATCTCAGGGAAGCCAGCTCCACGTAAATCTTTTCGCCTTCATCTTCCCCGGCGGGGGCAATCTGCGGCAGGGCATCGGAAGCCGCCAGGAGCGCGGAACTCCAGCAGACGGCCAGTAATATTCCCGGTAATTTCATTTCAGCATCAACACGGGTCACGGAGCCATCATGCCTCCCGCTCCGATTCTTAAATCCAGGGGAACCTGCCGCAAGGCAACCTTGTTCCAATAGGACACCGTCACCTTCAGGGAACGGATCTTCTCCGGTACGAGGTACCCTGTCTCCCAAAATCTGCTTTTTCCACTTTCCTGCCCGGAACCGGGAAAAAAGCTGCTTCCCTGTCTCCACGCATACTCCGGAAGGACCATCCCCTCCTCGTCCCTGACAAGGAACGAACTAAAATGGAAATCCATATCCCCTTCCACCTTCAATCCCCAGGCCTCCGGATATTTCTTCAGGGAAAGAGTCACCTCTTTTCCAGAAGAATCCGGAAGCGGGAACCCGTACCCTCGCCTCCTCTTTCTCCAGGAAAAACGTCACCGGGTCCAGCTCCGCGGTCTCTTCTCCAAAGGCGCAGAGCAGGCTTCCCCGCAGGCGCACCCACTCGGCAGAAGAATCCGGAGCCGGAGAACGCATGCAAATCCTGACGGGATCTCCATGAAAAGGCCGCTGGCTCTTTTCCGACTCCGAACAAACATGGGAAATCTTCAGCACGTTTCCGCTGGAATCCGTACAGGTGATGTCTTCCGTATTCTGTTCGTAATAAACGGGAGCCCCAAGCTGGTCTTCATAACGGCACAGCAGCCTCAGCATCATCACGGGTGGGCGCAGGGAAAAACGCAAGGCAGGGCGCACATCCATGCCGCACAACTCCAGGCGCGGATGGCCCAGCAGCGCCGCTGTGGGAGCAGGACAGCCGGCTTCCACCGCCATGCAGGAAAAAATACATGCACACAGCGCCTTCATGGGAGAGAACGAGGCGCAATCTAACAAACAGCCAAAAACAGGCAAGAAAAAAGATCAACCCTTTCCAACATGCAAAGGCGTCCCCGGCAGCCATGACATCCTATAAAACTTCCAGAATCTTTTTCCTGTTCGTTCTGTAAATTGCATGCTTCATTAAAACTTCATCATCTTCGTAAATGAACTTTTCTTCCGTATCGCACTGGATGGCCATTCCTTCTCGTTTCTTATTTCAGTCATAAAGGTGTTCATATCCTGTAAACTGGACAAGGCGGAGTCAGTATTTGCACTATCTATGGCTGCATGCCATCACACCGGCTTATCCCAGCCAAGTCATTTGTCCGCATCTCAACTTCCACAGATATTGCCTGTGGTAACAATACCTTGGGCGTCAGACGGCGTTGGCTTTATGTTCAGAGTGCAGGAGGCGGCGACGTTAGGGCTCTCATCAGTCTTTTTTCATGACGGGAGATGCAGCCCTTTCCAAGAATTTCTCCAACTCCAAATATAATGCTGCTGATTCAAATATCCTAATTTCCGGCTGTTCCATATTATTGTCATTTCCATCTACTTCTTGTATCCAAAATAACTTTTTGTGATACTCCTGCCGCCCAACTTCTTTTTCTGCAAAAATATGATTTGTATTATTTATCATACACAACAAATAGGGCTTTTTATCTATCGTAACGTAGAATATAGCCAATGTACCTATAAAAGGAAAAGTGCTTTCCGTTTTTCCTTCCACAAACAAATTATATTTACTCAAAATATCCCTCAGCTCATTACTTTGCTTTAGAGATAACTCTGTAACTTGAAATTTTTTCCCATCTTTATAAAATGACGACTCTGTATACAGGTCAAATTCTCTATACTCCTTATTTGGCATTTTACCATTTGTAATGCTGCCAAAAAAACAACTAAAAATAAAATAAAAAATGACTTCATAATGGAACAATAATATTAAAATTTCACGGCTTATTCAGAGCAAATCGTTCTGCCCGCCTGGTTTTGCACGTTCTGAACTGAGGCTCACCATAGTCTATAATAACTGTATAAGAGGTTGTTACAAAAGAATAAATTCCACTTTCTACATCCTTTGCCAACCTTATCTCCTGAATCAGGAACGACAATGATAATTTTAGAACTAGAATTCCTACGATCGCGGTTATCCATATAATTCTATTATTCACAGAGTCATACGAATTCCATTCACTCAGTTCGTAGATAGCCCCCTTGTTGATCCGTCTGCCGTCTACAGGACTAGAGTATCGATAATGTAATAAACGGGGGCCAGTTCTTCATTGCTCATCGCTCTGGCCCCCTGCACCGACTGAGCAAGCTCTCCCGTGCCGGTCACGGCCCCATAAGGTGAGTAGTCATAAGCTGCTATGATCGTTCCATGAGCGTCAAAGACTTCGTCCCGTTCTTGTTGAAATCCATGCCGTAGCAGTACAGGGCATTGTCCTACTTCAAGGCCGGGGGAGAGTGGCTACCGGTTCCAAGGAATCCCACAAAAGTATCCGAAGCATCGTTTCAGCTATTGAGCATATCCAATGCCGTCATTTACGAATAGCCGCGGTACAGATAGTGTTCATGGCTGGTGACTGTCCCATTGATGGTAACTTTCTCATATGCCTTCGTCCCTGGTAGCCGTAGCCGCATTATTCCACCACCATGCTTCCGTCCCGGTTGTGAAGCTAATCAATCATCCAGTTGCTCTCGCTTTAGTTTGGAATCTTATCAAATACACTTTCTTGGATTCCACTCTCGAATAGAAATTATTTTTCTTTAATAGTTAATTTAATGGCGGTAAAATAGATTTCCAATCGAAGGTTTCTAAATTTTTTTATCTTTTAAAAATCCCTTAAAGTAATAAATCTTTGTATATTAACTGATAATCTATTATCTAAATTACATTTTATAAATATTGACAAAGATTTTACTATTTTATCATGTTGAGAATTTTCTACAGTATTCATATATTTTCCCATTTTATTGGAAACTCCCTTATCTTTAATAGAATCTATACACAATAAACTTAAAATTATTATCATTGTATTCATCTTGTCACTCCTCCTTTTTTTCTTTACAATAATATGTTCTCCATTGTCCTGACATTTTTCCATCTTGGAAGTATATTTTATCCATCCCTGGTTTAATAATATACTTGATCATATGGTTTTGGACGTTGGTTGGTTATACCTGTGACACGATTTCCATCTACTCCTAATTTAGATTCAAAAGGAGGTATTTTTTTGAAATTACTAATGGAATTGTACGTCCTACGCAATGAACTTCCATACCAATTTGCTCTGCTTCGTGATAAAAAGTATGCTAAGCAAATGATTTCTCTTTTCACATTCCTGGCATTGAGTTTCATTTTGTGTACTGTTTTTCTCCATTCTGAGTACAATCTCCCATAAGAACTTCTCGAATGACATCAAGAAATGTGTTTAAATCTACATTTTTAGGTATCTTTTTCTGGATCGGGAGACAATGGTTTTGTCGTTCCACATGCAATTCCAATACAATTACCTTCTGTTTCTGTGTCGGAATGACTGTGCCGCTACTATCATCGGATAATAACCCGAGGTTATCAACATTTAAATTGTTTCTCACGAACCCGTACAAATCCCATCCCCCTCTTCAGCATGGGCTCCCTGTTGATCCACCTGCCGTCTGTAGGATTATAATAGCGGTCGTCGTTCATCTCGCTGGGCCACTGCACCGGTTGGGTTGCCTTTGGGAGAATTAATGGGAGTATTCATAAGACATTAAAGAGTTAAAATTGATGAATGAAACGAAAAGTAGGTATCTTCCATGATCGTTTTCCCAATATCATTATATCAAATTCCGCACCAATAAAATTTATTTGAAAATTTCTGTTTATTTACAAAACATAGTGAATTTTTTTTCTATATTAAAATAAGAATATAATTTTTTACACTAAGCATCTTACCACTATCGATATAAATATTATCTATTTTTTGGTGGAAATTTACAATAAATGCAAAATTCTTGTTTGTACTAGTCAGGTTCCCGTAAAAAGTCCATTCGATGGAAAAAGAATGTTTGATGACTCAGTAGTTTGTTTCACCCAATTTTCTTTAAACATTAAAATTGTGCGATTTATAGACCTAATTTCGGTTTTTGGAGCCTTAAGCCTATCCTCTCATCTGCAATTCCGACGACTTCTTCCGATGAATCGCGAGTATATAAAAACTTTGCCACTGCCGGGTGTGTTATACCTTTCACATACCCTCTGCATAGGTGTGTTGTACGACCTAATGATCTACGAAGTCTACAAAGAATTGAGAAGTCTTCATACTTTCCAGCTCTTCTGCCAGCTATTCGTAATTCTGGTAATGACCCTTTTCTCCTGCGGTTTCCGCCACTGCAACAAACATGGTGGTGTTAAAGTAGGGCCGTTTTCCTCCCGCTCTAGCATGCTTTCCCAGGCTTTTAACGCCTTTCAAACAAGGCTGCAAAACAAAAAAATCTATATAATACCTTAACTTATAAGCTTTATAAGTGGCGTCCCCGGTATAGGAATCGAACCTACATAGTCTTTAGGAGGACCCGTTCTATCCATTGAACTACGGGGACCGGACATTGTCCGTGCAGGACAATAAACGGGAAAATTCCGGGGCTCAAGCAAAAAGCGGCACGATTGCGCCATGAACCTTGATTTTGAACGGTTATTTTTCTAGTTTGGTTTTCATGACGTTTCTCTCCGCTGCCTGTTTTCTGTCTCTTCTGTACTCTTTCACGGGATGCTGTGCCTGTGGCTATGCCACTTTCCCCGATGCGCGCGCCGCCATACGCGCCACCTACCATCCTCCCTTCACCCCTGACCAGACGGGAGCAAAACTGGAAAATTTCAAATACTATCCCTACCACCTCTATTGGGAAAGCAAACGCATCCCCCTTCCCTTTTGCACACGCTTTTGCCGGAAGCCGCTTCAGATTATGAGCTGGCCGCCACCTATTCCGTCTTCCAGGAGCCGGAATCCTCCATTGCGCTCCGGGGAAACAAACTCTACTGGGCTGTGACGGCTCAAGGAACCAACATTCCATATTATGTCAACAGCGCTCCCTTGTGGAAAGGCAGGTGGATCACTATCCTCAGAGACCATCTTCCGGCCTGTTTCCCCAGTGAAACTTTCCCATCCTGGCTTCATCCATATCTCGATCTGGTGGAAGCCAGGATGTATGATGATATCGCACGTCGGCTCCAGCAGGAATACAGCAGGAATTACGTCCTCCGCGGCGTTGCCGTCCTGCCGCCCGCTCTGGCGCAGGAACTTAAAACGACCTGGAAGGAATGCCTGGAAACTGCCGTCCTTGACCTGCCTGTGGAAGCTTTTGAAAGCTGCGACCAGGGATGGTGCTATTATTCTGCAACTCCAGGACTGGTGGCCACGGAATTGCAGTTTTCCCGCCGCACGCTCCCTCTGAAACGCCAGATGTTCCACATTTTCCGCATCCTTTTTGATGCGGCAAGCATGAATGATTTCACGCCCGGTACGCAGCGCATGCTGATGAAGCTGTGTGCTGATGCCCGCAGCACTGCTGCTGAAATGAAAAAAGCACCGCCGCATGGAATATCCATTTCGGAGTTGATGACCAATTTTTTCCCTCCCTTTCCGGACGATGGATACGAGTTATGGGAAGGGAAAAATCCCCCTTTGCGCCATGGCAAGAGCCTGAAGGAAGATACCATTAAAGAATGCATGGCTCTTCCCCTCTCAAGGAATCCGGTGTGGAAAGACCTGTTTCCCAATACTCCGGAGGACGCCGCGGCCTGGATGCACGTTTATCCGGAAGGACCATGCTGCGGCGCATTTATCCACCAGGGCTTTTTGCATGTAGCCACCACAGAGCTCGGACTGCCCTTTTACCGTATGCACGATTTCAGCCGGATGGACAATCCCCCGTCCATGTCGCCTTATGAGTTGTGGTGGGACGGGACGGGAATGAGGGTCCAGCGTTTCTTTTTGAAGCTGGAACCTGCCGCGGAAAAGGAGTTGAAAACCTATCTCCGCCTGCTTGCCCGGTCAGGAGCGGGAAAAAACTCCAGGAGACCTTCCCGGACATGCTTTTCCGTACGGATCTAAGGGAAGGAGGGGGCTGATTCAGGAAAACCCGGAGGAAGGTCCCGGACAAGGACCGGATGATGATCCTGATTCCCTTGCACCCGGAATATCAGGCATTCTGACGGATATTTACCGGTTCCGGAGATGGGTAAGAACGGACTATTTTCAGGAAGGTTCCGAAGAACTGGAACAACTCCGGAAGGACAGAAGGGAACTGGAACGGTATTTGGGAAAACATTTTCCGGCAAAGAAGGCGGACGCCCCGCCCGCAACGCAACGGGGCGCACAAAAGCCTTGAGCCGGGAATGGAAGAGACGTAGCGTTGGTTCATCATCCCCCCTGTTCCGCCATGCTCAATTTCATTTATGACAACAAGACGACGCTCATTTTCGGAAAAGGAACCCAGCATGAGGCAGGCAGGCTCCTGAAACCGTTCGGCAAAAAAATCCTGCTCCATTACGGAGGCGGCAGCATCAGGCGCTCCGGCCTGTATGACTCCATTACGGCATCCCTGAAAGCCGCAGGCGTGGAATATGAGGAACTTGGCGGCGTTCAGCCCAACCCCACGCTGCCCCTGGTGTACGAAGGCATCCGCCTGTGCCGGGAACACGGCCTGGGCATGGTGCTGGCCGTGGGAGGAGGCAGCGTGATTGATTCCTCCAAGGCAATCGCTCTGGGCGTTCCTTACGGCGGAGACGTCTGGGACCTGTACCTTTCCAAAAAACAGCCGGATTTTGAACCGCTGCCCGTCGCCACGGTGCTGACCATCCCCGCCGCCGGCAGCGAAAGCAGCCCCAACACGGTCATCACGAATGAAGAAACCAGGAGAAAGCTGGGCTACGGGGCTCCCGCCCTGCGGCCCGTGTTCAGCATCATCAATCCGGAGCTGTTCTTCACCCTTCCCCACCGCCAGATGGCCAACGGCGTAAAGCGACATGATGAGCCACATTTTCGAGCGCTATTTCACCCGGACCCTCCATACGGACCTTTCCGACGGCCTGTGCGAGGCCACCCTGCGCACCATCATGAGAAACGCCCGCATCCTAAACGGCAACCTGCATGATTACGATGCCTGGGCGGAAATAGCCTTCTCCGGCAACATCGCCCATAACAACCTGCTGGGCGTGGGCCGGGAGCAGGACTGGGCCTGCCACGCCATGGAACACGAACTCAGCGCCCTGTACCATGTGGACCACGGAGCGGGCCTGGCCGTCGTCACGCCCGCATGGATGAAGTACGTTTCCCCCCGGCACCGGGACATGTTCCTTCAATTTTCCCTCAACGTGATGCGCGTGGAAGGCTCCTGCCGGGAGACGGAAACCATCATCCGGGAAGGCATCGCCAGACTGGAAGGATTTTACAGGGAACTGGGGCTGCCCACATCCATGGAGGAACTGGGAATCCGGCCTGAAGATTTTCCGCTGATGGCGGAACAGGCCATCAGCGTACGCGGCCCCGTCGGAGGACTGGAAAGGCTGGATGCGGAAGACGTCCGAAACATCTACCGGCTGGCCTGCCGCAATGGCGGGAACTGATTGCCGGCCGCCCGAAAAGAACGGTACAGGGAAGCGGCTCTGGCCCTGCTCCGCCGGAAAGCCTGCGGCCCCATCCGCCACAGCGCACCTCACGCCGGCAGTGCGGAAACCGAAGCATGACCGGAAAAAGGAAAGACAGGGAAGATACCGTCCGGAGCATGCAGTCACCCATCAATCATCTGGAATGAAACAGGGCTGCATGTTGACAGTCAGCCTTTCATGAATATGTGTCCTCCCTCCGTCCCGCGTCATCTTTCCCCATTTTGTAACCTACTTGTAACTTGCCAAACTCTTTTTGTCAGGTAATGTGGTGGAATGAACAAAATCTTTTCCGCTCTTCTTTTGGCGGCGGCTTTTCTGGTTTCCGGAGTGCCGTGTACGGCAGCCGTTCCTGCCTCCGCTCCGGAGCAACGGGAGCAGTCCATCAAGGACATGGACAAACTTCTGGATAAAAGGCTCTTCAAGCAGGCCGCGGAACAGGCCCTGAAACAGCTTAACGAATACGATGACCAATACAGCGGGAAGGATCTGGCCCTTTACTACCGAGCCCTCCAAAATTTGAACGCCCTGAACGATTCCACGAATCTGGACACCATTCTTCAGGAACAAATGAAACGCCATGGAGAAAACCCGTGGTTCCTGATGGCCGCCGCCGAATTGTATCAGACGGCCAGCCACACGTTCAAGCTGGCGGACGGCAAGCTACATCCGAGTCAACCGGTCCTGGGAGGGCGAATATTCCGGACAAAAGAGGGACAAGGTGGAAGCCCTGCGCTGCCTTTTGAAGGCAATGAACATCGCGGAACGGAACAAGGACATGAAACTGCTCGGCCTCGCACGGTTCATGATGGCGAAGGCATTCCTGAAGAACTATGATGATTACCGTTCTTCCCCCTCATTCCAGACTTATGCGGCCCTGGCCAATCTGACCGGACTTGATAAACTCCCGGGCTACGTTTCCAACCAGGAAGCCTCCGAACTACGCAACATTTCCACGCTGCCCGTTGCCGTGGATCCGGCTACGGGAAAACCGGAAATCGTTTTCTACCACGCCTCCTCATCCTGGGATACGGCGGGGAACGACGGCGAACGCGTACGCTGGCTGCTGGACGCCGCCGTCCGGGCGAACCCGGAATTGGCAAACGAGGTCAATCTGTTTACGGCATCCTGGTGCCGTAACCTGCTTTCCTACGCGAATACGGAGCCGTACCAGGAATTCGTGTACGGTCCGGGCAATGCAGGCTCGGTGGAGGGCATCAACCCCGCGGATTTGAAAACGGACCAGACCGTCGTCAGAACGGACCGGACGGACAAGGGCAAATTCATGCTCATCACGCTGCCTCCGGATTACGACTTCATCCGGATTGCATCCCGGGTGACTCCTTCACCCTACCCTGCAGAACCCTACCTGGAGGCCACAAAACTCATCAGTGGAGAATTTCTGGCGCGCAACCAGCGCCCGGCAGCCGCCGATGTTCTGAAAAAGACCCTGCAAATCTACAAGGACATGCTTCAGGCGCATCACAAATGCGGCAAGCCAAACCGGCGGAGGAAAATGCGGAGACTACAGTGACATATACGGATGACGCTACCGATTTTCTTCAAGCGGAAATTGCCTCCATTACGGAACCCAACGGAGCATTTGAGGAGGACGCAAGAACGCTGCTTTCCGGAGAGTCCGTCTCCATGGCGTTCATTTACCGGAACGCCGCCAGCGCCTCCATCACGGCACGTCCCGTCAATGTCAGGCTGTGGCAGGAGGAGCGCATGAACACTCTTCTTGCCTCAAAAAAACTGGGGAAAAAATATGAAAAAAAATATTCCAATTTCAATACCCTTCTTTCCAATCTTCTGAGGGACAAATCAGCCGCCCGTTACCTGGGAAAGGAAATCAAGGGGAAAAGCATCAGTCTGGACCCCGGAAACCAGCACCTGAACCGAATCGCCCAGCTACCCATCCCCGCCACCCAGCCGGGCTGGTACCTCCTGACCGTCACGCTGAACAACGGCTATCAGTTCCACCGCCTCCTCTCCCTGTCCGATCTGGTGCTGATTCGCCGTTCCATTCCGGAAGGCAATCTCTGGTTCCTGGCGGAAGCCAAAACAGGAGCTCCCGTGGAAGGCGGCAAAATCAGCCTGCTGCGCTACAGGAAGGACAAAACACTTCAAACAAAACAAGTGAAGGGCACCACGGACAAAAACGGTGTTCTGATAGAAACACTGCCTCCGAACGACAGCAATTCTTCCACCTACTATAATTTTCTGGGCATCGCCACACATGGAGACAGCTACACAGTAACAGGAGAAAGGAATGTTTGGTACTCCGGTGAATCCCGAATGTCCCTGAACAACAAGGCCTCCAACTCCTATGGCTGTTTCTTCCTGGAAAGCCAGCCCGTTTACCGGCCGGGCCAGACGGCGGTTCAGAGGGGTCCTGTTCCGTCCGGACTTCGCCAATCCCGGTACAAAAGACTGTGCCGGAAAAAAATTGACGCTGACGATCCTCGGTCCCACCGGGGACAAGGGAATTTTCCCGAAACAAACAGTCACCACGGACGCCACGGGCGGCTTTGACCTGGAACTGCTCATTCCCAACGGAGCGCCTCTGGGCCAATACAGGGTAACACTGGATTTCAGAGAGTCGGACCGTACCCTGTACGCCCCCCTGTTCCGGATGGAAGAATACAAGAAGCCGGAATTCACCGTCAAAATGGACGCCCCGGACAAGCCCCTCAGGCTGGGACAGCCCATCCCCGTTTCCGTCCAGGCGGACTATTATGCGGGAGGCCCGGTGAACGAAGGAAAAGCCACCATCACCATCACCCGTACCCTGGGAGCGGATGTCTGGACCCCCTACTGGAAATGGAGCTGGCTGTATTCCAGGGAGTCCAGCCCCTATTACATCTATTTCACGCCCGATCCTCCCCTCACGGTTCTGGAAAAAACCATTCCCCTGGACAAGGAGGGCAAGGCCTCCGTGGAACTGTCCACAGAGCAGGATGCCAGGGACTTCGCCTCCCAGGACATAACCTACCGTGTTTCCGTCAGCGTCACGGACGCCTCCCTGAGGGAAGTTTCCGCTTCCGGCCAGGTGATCGCCACTTGCCGCCCGTTCAACATCTTTACCGCCCTGAACCGGGGATACGCCCCCGCGGGGGTTCCGGTCCGGGCCACCATCACGGCAGCCACGGCGGACGGTGTCAAGATAGGGAAAGCGAAGGGAAAGTCGGTATTGTACCGTATCCATGAGGATTCCAGCCGCCAGCCCCTGGCGGAATGGAACAGTGGCGACCAATGAAGCAGGCACGGCTTCCCTTACTTTCCAGACAGAAGATTCCGGCTCATACCTCCTGCAAACAACGCTGGAGGACAGCCAGGGCAGCAGGTGGAAGGCTCCCACCAATTTCTCTCCTACGGCAAGGGTGAACGGCATCCTTTTTAAATCAATCCCTGTCCATCACTCCGGACAAAAACGAGTATGCCCCGGAGAAACAGCCAGCCTCCTCATTGCGTCCGACTATCCGAACGCCCATGTCTGGACCTTCCTGCGCAACTCATGGAAAAACGAATCCCGCCGCCTGGTCGCGCTGGACAGGCAGACGGCCTGGTGGAATGCCCCCTGACCAGGGGAAGACATGCCCAACATGGGCGTCAACGCCTTCACCGTACGGAACGGGGAACTGCACCAGGCATCCGCGGAATTGCTCCTGCCGCCGGCCAGCCAGATGCTGGAGACTGCCGTCTCTCCGTCCAAGCCCCGGTACCAGCCGGGCGAAAAGGGCCGTGTGACCGTACAGGTCAAGGGGCCGGATGAAACCCCCGTGAAAAACGGCATTGTCACGCTGGCAGTCTATGACAAGGCGCTGGAATACATTGCCCGGCCCAACGTCTCCGACATCGCCAAAACCACGTGGGGAAGGTTGAATGAAACCAGTTTCGTCAATCTCAGCGCCATGCAAAACAGAAGGGCGGCAACGCAGAAAGGTCCGAACCAGCCCTACTTCCAATTTCTCCTCAGACCGGATCTGCCCCACCATTTAGAGGCCGTGTCACCGGCTTCGTTACCGGAGGAAACAGATCGGGAGATTTTGCCATAAGCAAACGATCGGTAATGCTGGCAGAGTCCGCATCATCTCCTCTTGCAGCGCCAGCCATGGCGGCAATGGGTGAAGCAGGAATGGCGGATGCCTTTGGAGGAGAGGAGGCGGCAGCCGGACAGCAGAGATTCCTCCCCCGCGATTCAACTGCGCACCAACTTTGCGGACAGCATCAAGTGGTGCGGCACGCTCGCAACGGACGAAGAAGGAATGGTCGCCGTTCCGGTGGACATGCCGGACAACCTGACCACGTGGAAGGCGGCTGCCTGGGTGGTCACCTCCGCCCAGGTAGGGCAGGCTTCCGCGAATTCCTGACGACGAAGGACTTCATGGTCAGCATGCAGGCGCCCGCTTCTTCGTGGAAAAGGACATCGTCATGCTCAGTGCCATCGTCCGCAACCGGACGGACAAGGACGTGCAGGCCCGCATTTCCATCACCCTGAAAAACGACTGCCTGAGCCTGATGCCCGGCAATTCCCCGCCCTGAACGGATTGGCTACCGGAACGGACAACGCCGCCATAAGGGAAGTAACCGTTCCCGCCCAGGGGCAGGTGACCGTGAACTGGTGGACCACGGCCCGCAGGGAGGGAACCGCAACCGTTGCCATGGAAGCGGCCGCAAGCTCCCTGGGGGACGCCATGCAGATGGATTTCCCGTGCTGGTGCATGGCATGAAGCAACTGCACGCGGACAGTACTGTCCTGCTGCCCGAGGATCGGGAACGGCAGCTCACCATCAACCTTCCCGCAGCAAAGGCGCAGGGAGGAAAGCAGGCTCGTCGTGAAGGTCTCCCCAGCATCGCCCTGAGCATGGTGGAAGCGCTGCCCTATCTGGCGGAATACCCCTACGGCTGTGTGGAGCAGACACTCAACCGCTTCCTGCCCGCCGTCATCGTGGCGGACACGCTCAAGCAGCTGGGCCTGGACCCCGGCCAGGCGCTGGAACACCGCAACCTGGATCCGCAGACCATCAGGGACAAGGCGTTCTACGACAAAGTCATGAAACGTCTGGAACGCAATCCCGTATACAGCGAACGCAAACTGAAGGCCATGGCGGAAAAGGGCATCCGTGACCTCCGGGAAAAACAGCTTTCCAACGGTTCCTGGGGATGGTTCGGCGGAGCGGACCAGGAGACCCGGTGATGACCGCCCACGTCGTCCACGGCCTCAAGATTGCCGGAAGCACGGCCAAGATACCGGGAAACATGCTGCTCCGCGCCGTGTCATGGCTGACCGGCCACCAGAACAGGCAGCTGGCTCTGCTCGTCAAGGGGGACGCCTACCGGAAACTGGAAAAACAGCCTGACGGCCCGGCAAAACAAAAGGCCATCCGCAAACTTGGAGACTACCGCCTGACGGCCTCCGCGTCAGACGTGCTGATTTATTCCGTGCTTGCGGAAAACGGCGTCCGGGACCTCCAAATGGAACGCTACCTGTTCCGCGACAGGCTGGAACTCCCGGTCATCAGCCAGATCCAGCTTGCGGAAATCCTGCTGGACGCCCACCGCATGGACGACTTCAAGGAAGTCATGCCCGTCATCTCCCAGTTCCTTCAGCAGGACGACTCCCTGCAAACCGCATGGCTCCGCCTCCCCAACCAGGGCTACTGGTGGCGCTGGTACGGCAGCAATGTAGCCACCCAGGCGGCTTACCTGAAACTGATGGCCAAGAGCGATCCCAAAAACCCAGTCACGTCCCGCCTTGCCAAATGGCTGCTCAACAACCGCGCCAACGGCTCCCTACTGGGATTCCACGAAGGATACGGCAGACTGCCTGGAAGCCCTGTCGGCCTATCTCTTCCAGACCCGGGAAGGCATGGAAGACATGGAGGCGGAAATCCTCTATGACGGCGTTCCGGTGAAAACCATTTCCAGTACCAAGGAAACCCTCTTCACCTTCGACAACGAATGGAGCATGAGCGGCAAGGACCTGACGGACGGCCAGCACCGCATCACCATCCGCAGGAAAAGGGAACGGCAACATCTATGCCGGCTCCACGCTCAGCTATTTCTCCCTGGAAGACCCCCATCCCCGCCGCAGGAAACGCCGTCACTGTGGAACGTTCCTACTACCGCATTGAAAAGAAACGGTAAAGGAAGACTCCGTAAAGGATACGCAGACGGACGCCGGAGAACTCGTCTCCCGCGGGCGCGACCAGACCCGCCGCACGCTGCTGAAAGACGGAGACACCATTGCCAGCGGAGACATCATTGAAGTGGTGATGAGCGTAAAAACGAAAACGACGTGGAATACCTGATGCTGAGTGACCCGAAGCCGGCTGGCTGCGAATCCCAGGATATCGTCAGCGGATACGCCTGGATGGGCACCGTCTCCGGCTACAAGGAAATAGGCGACGAGGAAATACGCGTCTTCCTCTCCTCCCTGCCGATGGGCGAATACCAGATCAGCCACCGCCTCCGCGCCGAACGCCCGGGCAGGTTCAGCGCCCTCCCGCCGTTCTGGAAGCCATGTACGCTCCGGAACTCCGCGGCAACAGCCGGGAACACAAGATCAGCATTTCCATGCCGAAGCCGTAACTCCGGGAACAAGGGAACGCCGCATCCCGCTGCGGCGTTCTCCGCACTGCATGAAGGGCACAAGTGCACCACAGGGAATACGGTAAAAACTCTTGCATTCCTTCCCCGGAGGCGGACAATACCGCCCCCGCAAACGCGGGACGCCAAGATGGAACCCGGAACCTTGAAGGGACACGCCGCCATGGGAGCGGCGGCCGTCATCTGGGGGCTCATGTCCCCGGTCAGCAAGCTGGTCATGCAGGGAGGAGAAGTAAGCTCCGCCTCCCTGGCTACGTTCCGGCTGCTGGGCGCCGCCGTGCTGTTCTGGCTGGCTTCCTGCTTCGTGCCCCGGGAAAAAATCGACCCGCGCGACCGTCTGAACCTGTTTTACGCCTCCCTGTTCGGAATCATCTTCAACCAGATGGCCTTTACCGTAGGCGTGGGTTTCACCTCCCCGGCGGATGCCGCCATCATCACGACTATCACCCCCATCCTGACCATGATTCTGGCGGCCTTCGTACTCCGGGAAATGATCACGGGCCGGAAGGCGGCGGGCGTATGCGCCAGCGCCGTCGGGGCCGTCCTGCTGATTACCGGGGGCAGCCACACTCCGGCCGCACCAAGAGACAACAACCTGCTGGGGGACATCCTCTGCCTGGCATCCCAGTGCAGCGTGGCCGTTTACTTCGTGTTCTTCAAAGACGATCGGCAAATACTCCCCCGTCACGCTGATGAAATGGATGTTCATTCATACGCCGTATGCGCGTGCCTGCCCTTCACTTTCCGGGAAGTCTCCTCCGTTCCCTACTCCAGCCTGCCCCTCCAAACGTGGACGGGCATCGCCTATGTGGTCGTGCTGGCCACCTTCGTCAGCTATATCTGCCTCTCCTTCGCACAGCAGCGTCTCGCCCACCGCAGTGAGCATGTACAACTACTGCCAGCCGGTCATCGCTTCCTCCGTGGCCGTCCTGTGGGGCATGGACCAATTCGGCTGGCTGAAAACGCTCTCCGTCCTGCTGGTCTTCACGGGCGTCTTCCTGGTAACGCGCGGCAAGGCGCCGGCAGCCATGCAGGAACAATAGGAACAATCCGCCCCACCCGGAAAACCGACAGCAAACGCGCCGGAAACATGCTGATATGAGGAGACACGCCCCCTACGCACGCGTTATTTGAGGAACAAACTTTCCCAAACCTGGAATGAGGGGTGCTCATTCCCAGAACTTCTTCAATTCGGGAATGCCGCCGATAATGTCGCTCCTTTCTGGCTGCATGAAACGAGCATGGGTTCCGCGGAAAGAATGGCCCCTTATTCCGGACCAGGCGCTCCCAGATGCGGTCCGCCTCACCTCCCCCAGTGCCGCAGGGCCTGGAGACATGACCGGAGCGAACGAAGGGCGCAAAGGCAAAGGCAGTCATGCTACGAACGTCTCCGTGACGCGCATCCACCCATCCCTCTCCTCCATCCCTCTTTTCCCGTGATGGAGCATTATGCACGCGGCCCCATCAGGAATCCGGCGGAACAATTCCTTCAGTTTCAAATCCAGGGAATCCATCGGCTCCCGCATCATCCTGCAGAATGAGTACCCAGTCCTCCGTGCAAGCGGAGGCCCGCTCAATGGCGCGGCGCATGGCCCGCTTGCACCCGGTCACCCGGCAGACGTACTCCGGAGCCTGTTTGAGACGGGCCACGCCGTAGGCTTCCAAATCATTCCGTTCCTCCGGAGAATGTCTTCCATGGTGGCGATGCGCACGCCATCCACCCATTCCCAGGCAAGCTCCTGCGCAGAGAGACGCTGTGCCATGGTTTTGCGTTTTGGAGAACCTGGAAGACTGACTACGAGTATCTTGTACATTCCCCGGAAATATGGTCCGGAACATGGAAAGTCAACAAATCGTAAAGGGAATGAGGAAGATACCCCATGTTCTTTCAGGCCTGAAATCCATGACTGTTTGATTACCAGCATGATTAGGAAAACATACGGATAAACATTTAATCCCCCATGCAAAGACATGCCCCGGTCGGTAGGAAACGCCACAGAACAAAACAACGCCGGCAGCGGTAAAAAAGAATGGAAAAGGACGCTTTTTCAGTTAACATTTCCGTACCGTTTCCCTGCCCTGCCCGCCCTCTCCGGAAACGGTATCCATTCTCCCTCCCATGCACCGTTTTTTTCTATCCTGGGACAAACCAGCCTGCTGTGCCGTGGCGGAACGCCTGCTTGCCGTGGAAATGGACTTCTACAAGCACGCGGTACTGGTCCCCACCCGCGAATCGGGCAGGCAGCTCAGGGAATTCCTGACGGCCTCCTGCCCGGAAAAAGCCGTGTTTCCCCCGCACGTGCTGCCGGCGGACCAATTCATCCAGCCGGAAGAGGAGGAAGACGAAGCCACCCGCCTGGAAGAACTGGCCGCCTGGATGCAATCCCTTGGAGACGCTCCCCACCGGCTCTACCCGCGCCTGTTCCCGAAGCGCATGCCGGATGACTTCTCCAGCCTTCTGGACATGGCGGCGGCCCTCCAGACCCTCAGCCATTCCATGCTGAACCACGGCGTCACCTGCGGACAGGCTGCGGACGCCTGCTCCGGCATGGACGAACGCTGGCCGGACCTGTCCCGCCTCTTTTCCCGGTGCGGCGGACATCTGGACGGATGGCAGCTCCGGAACCGGACGGAATCCCTGCTTCACGCAGCCGCCCCTTCCCACCTGGCGTCCACCCTGCTGGAAACGGGCGGTCAAATCATCGTTGCCTGCGTACCCGATATCCCCCGGCCATTGAAACATGCCCTCCGCCATGCGGAAGAACAGGGCATCCCCGTGCAAATCTGGGTGCACGCCCCGGAAGAGGAACGGGACACCTTTGACGACTGGGGCTGCCCCAGACCGGAAATCTGGGCTGAACGCGCCATCCCCGTGCGCGAGGAACAAATCCGCGTAACGCCCGGCCCCGGCAGACTGGCCGCGGAAACGTGCCGCATCATCGCGCAAACGGCGGAATCCGGAAAAACGGACGTCGCCCTGGGCGTGTGCGACCCGGATATGAATGTGGCTCTGACGCACGGCTCAGGTCATACGGCTGGGGCCTGTACAACCCGGAAGGCAGGCCTTTTGCCGGAACGGGCATCATGGACCTGCTGCGCCACCTCCTGCTGGCCGTGGAGGAAAACGGAAAGGCGCGGCCCGTATTCAACCTCATGCGCTCCTCCCTGCTCTGCGCCTCCCTGGGCATCCGGGACCAGCAATACTGCTGCGCCTCCCTGGACAGGGGTGCGGCAGGGAAATTCCTGCCGGAAACGGAGGAATACCTCCTCAAGCGGCTCCGTACCGACCATCCGGGGGCCATCCCGTCCGTGTGCAAAATTCTGGAATGGAGGGACCGCATGAAAGAGCCGCGGCAGTTGGGGGAACGCTTGCTCGCGTGGTATCCGGCGCTGGCTGCCGCCTATGGAGCGGACACGGAAGCGGCGGAAACCTTCCATTCCTGCATCTCCGGCCTGGCCCGCCTCCAGAAAAAAAGCGGCCTCTTTTCCGCTCCGGCTATGGCCCTTCAACTGCTGATGCGGTGCCTCCACGCCGCCCGCGTCAAGAACGGCAGAAAGGAACATGCGGTGCTGGATGCCCTGGGATGGATGGAACTCCATTTCCGCCCGGAAAAAAACCTCATCGTGACCGGACTGAACGAGGGTATCGTCCCGGAAGGGGGCATGGCGGACCAATTCATGCCGGAACCGCTCCGAGAATCCCTGGGCATGGACTCCTTTTCCCGGAAAAAGGCGCGGGACAGCTTCCTGCTCACGGCGCTGATCCACTCCCGGGAACGGGAGGGAAGCCTGTTCTTCGTCCTGTCCCGCACGAGCAGCAGAAACGATCCCCTGACCCCTTCCTCTCTGCTGATGCGCTGCGCGGATGAAGAACTGCCGCGCCGCGTGGAACTGCTCTTCCGGGAATGCTCCGCGCCGGAACCGCCCCTGCCCTACCGTCGCGGAGGCTGGCACATCCAACCCGCGGAAGGCTGGAAGACGGCCACGGACATCACCGCCATGGCGCCCGGCTACCGGAACCCGTGGAAAGAGCGGGAAAAAGCCTTTTCCCCCACCACGCTGAAAAACTTCCTGGCCTGCCCCATGCGCTTCTGGGTGAGGGAGGCCCTGCACCTGAATGAGGACGAATTCCAGCCGGACAAGGAAGACATGGCCGCCAACGAACTGGGAACCATGCTCCACGACGTGCTGGAACAATTCTGCCGCCTTCACCCCTCCCTGGAGGACGGAATGACTACGGCTTCCCTGCAAAGGGAAATCGGGGAAATACTGGATGAAACATTCACGCGCCAGTACGGCAGCCGCCCGCTCATGCCCCTGCTTCTGCAGAAGCGCTCCATGGAACAGCGGCTGAACGTGTACGCGGAACAGCATTTGGAGGACCTCCGGAACGGATGGACATGCATCGCCTTTGAACAATCGGTGGAAAACTGGCGGCTGGGAGACTTCAGCCTGAGGTTCCGCATTGACCGCATTGACCGCCATGCGGACGGCTCCCTGCGGGTCATCGACTACAAGACGGGCAAGACGGACTCCTGTGAAAAAAAGCATCTGGGGACCATGAAGCGCCCGGATGCCCTGCCCCTGCCTCTCCCGGCCCTGCACCCTTACACCAGACGGCAGAAAAACGGAAAAGCGGTCCACTTCCGCTGGAAGGACCTGCAACTGCCTCTCTATGTCCTCTGGGCCATGGAGGAATACTGCGGCCGGCCCACCGCCGCCTATTACGCACTCCCCGCCAATCCGCTGGACATCGGCATCTCCGCATGGGACACGCTACATGACCCCCAGCCCGGATGCGACATATGCGCCCTGGAAAGCGCCCGGTCCTGGATTCTGGAACTCATGCGCCTCATCCGTGAAGGGCGCGGCCTCATCACGGCGGAAGAACTGGGCTGGGACACTCCTTCCTATGACGTCTTCAAGGACCTCGTCTCCTCCAGCCATGAAACCCTTCAGGACCTGCTGGGACTGAACATCACACCCCACCTGCCGTTCTGACATGTCCGCCCTGACCAACATCCTCATCTCCGCCTCGGCCGGCACGGGAAAAACCTACCAGCTCTCCCTGCGCTTCCTGGCTCTGCTGGCACTGAACCGCGGAAGCCACCCGGAACGGCTCATCGCCGTTACCTTCACCCGGAAAGCCGCCGGGGAATTCAAGGACCGCATTCTGACGGACCTGGCGGCCGGCGCCACGGACTCCGCCGGGGCCGCCCGCCTCAGGGACCGGCTCTGGGCCGTCATCAAGGGAACGCCGGAAGAACCGGGGCTCTGGCCGCAAGCTGCGGAATCCTGGAAGAAAGAACACCTTTGCCAGGAACGTTTCCGGCACATGCTCCGGCTGCTCGTCCAGCAGCTCTCCCGCCTCAACCTCTGCACCATTGACAGCCTGTTCGCGCAAATTGCCGCGACCAGCACCTTTGAACTGGGAGTCAGCGGCTTCAGCATGATAGACACCACCGCGGAAAAGCTTGCCCGCCGGGAAGCCCTGCTCACCCTGTACCGGGAATGTTCCCTGAACCCGGAACAGGAGCAAAGCTTTGAAGACGCCTTCCTCTCCGGAGCGGACTCCGACGCTGAAGCCGCGGATGCGGAAGACTCCATGGCCCGCAGGCTCAACACCTACCACGAACTCTTCCTGGATGAGCCGGATGCCGGAAAATGGGGCAATCCAGCCACACTGGGCTTCACGCCGGAAGAACTGCTCCCTCCCGTTCCGCTGGAACGGTTCAATGCCGCGCTGCACGTCCTGATGGACCGGGCGCGGGACATGCCTGCGCCGGAAGGCAGGAACGGAGCAAAAAACAAAGAAATGTTCCTGCGCTTTCTGAACGGATTCTCGACATACGTCAAGCTGGGACGGTTGAAATTCCATGATACGGAAAAAAAACTCACCATGGAAGAGGCGCGGGAGAAATTCCGGGACTTCTGGTCTCCCCCCCTGGATGAACTCATTCAAAGCTGGCTGCGGATGGAAACCCTCCAGACACTGCACCGTACCCGCTCCACGCACGGCCTGATGCGCATCTTTGAGGACAAATACTCCGCCCTGATCCGCAACAAGGGCAGATTCCTGTTCCACGACGTCACGCGCATGCTGGGGAACGGAGCCGTCACTCCGGAACTGAAAAGAGACCTGCAGTACCGCATGTACTGCCGCTACGACCACTGGATGCTGGACGAATTCCAGGACACCTCCCAGTCCCAGTGGCGCGTGATCAAGCCGTTCCTGGACGACCTGACAGACACCCGGGAGGAGCAGGAAGGCAGCATCTTCGTGGTGGGGGACCTCAAGCAAAGCGTTTACCAATGGCGCGGGGGAGATCCGGCGCTTTTCCGCTCCGTCGCCGGACAGCTCCATCTGGAGGAGCGCGGCATGGCCACCTCCTACCGCTCCGTGCAGCCCGTGCTGGACATGGTCAACGACATCTGCGACTACGCCCAGACGGCAGCGGACTGCGGACAGGCGGCGCTGGAACAATGGGGAGACTACCCTCCCCACGTCTGCGCTCCCTCCCTGGCCTCCCGCACGGGATGCGCCCGGATCTGGCAGACGCCCAGGGCGGAGGAAACCTCCGCCAATGACCTGTGTGCCAGGCCATGGCCGACATTCTGGAACAGTCAAACGCCCTGCGGCGCGACATGGGCGTCGCCGTTCTGGTCAGCACGAGAAACCAAGCCCTGATCGTCCGGGAATGGCTGACTTCCCACGGCTGGCCGGCGGAAGTATGCGACGACGTGCCCGTGGGGCAGGACTCCCCGCTGGGGAAAACCCTGCTGTCCTTCTTCCGGTGGCTTCTTTCGCCGGGGGACGCCTTTATCTCCGGACTGCTCTCCCATTCCCCCCTCCATCCCTCATCAGTCCGGACCGCAGGCCGGGCATGGACTGGAACGGCTGGCACATGGTGCTGGAGCGCGAGGGATACGCCGCCGTCATGACGGAACTGGAAAAAGAATGGCCCTGGCTGGGGTGGAGCTGACTGACTTCCACCGGGACCGCCTCTCCGTCTGGATGAATGAAGCGGAACAGGTGGACGAACGCGGCGCATCCCTGGACGAATGGATACGCCGCATGGAAGACCTGACGCGCCGGGAGGATCCCTCCGGAGGAATTGTCCGCATCATGACCATTCATAAATCCAAAGGGCTCGGATTCGACATGGTCATCCTGCCCCAGATAGGCAAGGACGCCCCCTTTGCGGACAGCCGCCACCTGACCCACTTTGTGAAAAGGGACGGGAACGGCCTCGTTGAGGGTATCGTCATGGCCCCTTCAAGCAGGTATATACCGCCGTCCCCCAATTCCACGCGCTGTACGAATCATGGAAGGCGACACAGCAATTCGACGGATTCTGCAAACTCTACGTAGCGCTCACCCGCGCCAGGCGCGCCTGCCATATCATTCTGCCCGGCAGGGAAGGCAAGGGAGAACTCAGGACGGAATCCATGTGGAAAATCATCCGTTCCGCCGCTTTGACCGCTTCATGCGGTACGGAAGACACGCTTCCGGAATCTGGAGCGGAATGCCTCTACTCGCGGGGGGAACCGGAATGGTATGCGGAACTTCCCGAAAAGGACACCCGGACCGAACCGGAAAACGCTCCCGAATGGCCCGTTCACAAGCCGCTTCTCAGGCAGCGCGTCTCCCCCTCCGGACTGAACGGGGAAAACGGCCTTTTCCGCAGCATGCACGATGCCGCCCTGCGGGAATCGGCCGCATTCGGGTCCGCCGTCCATGCCGTTTTTGAACGGATCACCCGCTGGAATGGGGAGGACAAACCGCACTGGGTCCTTCACCCCGCCACGGAGGCGGAACGCACCGTGGCGGCATGCATGGATGTACCCGCCATCAGGGAACTCTTCATGCCGGCGGAAACGGCAATCGTCATGAAGGAACAGCGCATTGAAGCCATTGATGGGAATGTCTGGATTTCCGGTGTGATTGACAGACTGGTCATTGACGGAAATTCCGCCTGCATCGTGGACTTCAAGACGGACCATGCGGACACGGCGGAACAACTCCGGGAACGCCACGAAGCCCAGCTCCAGGCCTATGCCCGCATCGTCTCCAAAATCACCCGCATCCCCTGTGACCGCATCAGGCTTATGATCATTTCAACGCACTTGAAAACAGTTATCCAGGTATAGGTACGTCAGACGGAAGAAGAGAACGCCGGCAGCAGGAAGCTTCAGCCTTTTCCCTCCCATCATCTTCACGGCCCTCCGTTCCCTCCCAGAACAGATGCCCGTACTCTTCCTTCAAGTTGAAATCCCTCGCTCCACACATCCCTCAGCATGTCCATGTGTCCGGCACTCATGTCTCCGACAGTCAGCTCACTGCGGGAATCCACATTGCAGAAAAACGGCTCCACCTTCATGACCTGCCGCATGTAATCGTTCAGCCTTTCAATGGGTATGACCACGTCAATGCGCGGAGCATGGTGGTAATACCAGGCCTGCCCTTCAAGATGCTGCTCAAAAACTCCGGGATGATTGCTCCGGTTCATGGAAATGAGCAGGAGCAGCGTATCAATCAGGGCGCTCTTCGTGCTGCACTCCCGGGTATAGGGATGAAAAAGGCCACGGTCGATGCACCAGGCGTAATTCGCCAGGTTGATGAAACGGTCCAGGGGATCCCGGTAAACCGCCACGTGCTTATAGTCCCCGTGCACCGTCTCATCATAATCCTGGTGGTACACCAGGTGGCGCCGGGCCACATCGTCCCACACCTTGGACGGGCTGCTCTGGTTGGGATGGAATCCCAGCTCGTGCAGGACGGTTCCCATCTGCGTGCTATTGGCATTCTTGGGAATCAGGTAGAACAGAGTCCGGCTAGCCTCATGCAGGGTGAAATGCGGCCCCGTAACGCTCTCGGAAAAGCACGTCGTCCTGAAGCAGCCTTCCCGGCTGACCACGAAACAGGAATCCGTTGCCGGATTGTAAACGAGGCGTTCCACGGAATGGTAACGGGGCCAGAACAGCAGGGAAGGCATGCCGCCTTCCCATTCAAGAATAATGGCGGAATCCTGTCCGCGAGACCGGAACAGGCGGTTCTTCTCAATGCGGCAGGTATCCTGCCAGGAGAAATGTATCAATTTGATCATGTTGCTAAGGACGATAGTTGATGAACTCATTCCTGTGCCGGATTCCGGCAGGAAGAAGCCCCCTGAGCGCACGGCAATTGTTTTGCGGACAAATGGAAATGCGGCAGGAAAGCCACCTCATCCAACAAATTTATGGCCGCCGCGTCAACACGCCTGCCACGTTTAACGCAAAACCACATGCGCCGGACGCGTCAGGCAGCCATTTCTCCGGGTCTCAATCCCGCTCCCCGGAACCTTTAAAACAACGCCACGACTGGGGAACCCGGTCGCCGCATACATCCACACGGATGCTCTCAATCCCCAGGTAACGCGCTACCGAGCTGTTGATGAACTCATCCGGATCTCCGCTGCACATCCGCCACATGACGGAAACGTAAGGCGCCAAAGACACCGATTCATACGGAGGAACCACAATGTTTCTTTTTCCCTGTGCCAACTCATGGCGGATGAAGGCTCTCCTCTCCTCGCACTGGCGGTGGATGCGCGGAAAGGCGTCCAGATACCCGGCACATACCCACAGGGCCAGCCCTCCGGCCGCCGCCAGGATGCAGGCGGGAACCCAGGGCCTGGGCACCCGGTCCATCCACACGCCGTACAATCCGAGCACGCCCGTCATCATCAGGACAGTGGCGGAAAACATGGCATGCCATGCCGGAACAACGCGCACGAAAAAGCTGACGGCCATGGCATGGGCCACTAGAATGAACAGCAGGCTGGCGGAAACACGGCGCCCCTCCGTCCCACTCCATACACGCCGCCCCTGCCGCCACGCGAGCAAGACCAGGGCCAGTGCGGCGACGGCAAGCAGAACCTTCGGCAACCGCATGAACTCATAAAAGGCATTCAACAATTCAGGAATGGAACCGAAGCGTTCTCCCCAGGACTGAAGAACGGCCGCCCCGCCGGCAGTCTCCGAATGCAGGCGGGCCGTATTGCCGGGCGCCAGCAGAAGGCAGGCTCCTCCTATGGCATGGGCGGCCCATCCCGCAAAACCACCGGGGCAGGCTGCGCCCATTCCAGCGAGCATACAGCCAGAACAAAACAGCATGCCCAGGGAAGCCGGGACCTGGTTCTCATTGGTCATTCCGGCGGCAAACCCTGCCGCGCCAATCCAGAACCAGGAAAAAGGCCTGTCCTGAATCCGGGAACTCCCCGCCCACAAGCCGCGGTACAGGCACAGAAATCCCAACCATACGGTAGCCGCCCACGCGTAATTCGTCCCTCCGGACAGCCAGAACATCGTGATGCCCGGCCTGGAAGAAGAAGTCAGAAGCAGCAGCCCCCCCACAGTAAACAGCAGCACGTCCCGCCAGTCCCCAGGCCGTACCCGCCTTCCCCGCGCCAGATAAAACATCATCAGCGCCAGGGAAAGAACCACAAACGGATTAACCAGGCAAAACAGCCACTTTCCGGCCGTCGCGGTAAAAATAGCCAGAAACTCCCCCAGCCTGGGATTCCAGTTCAGGTAGGACCACCAGCAGCGTTCCAGCACCGGCCAGAAGGAAAGGCGGTGCTGCGCCCCAAAGACGGAATGCATGAAACTGTCCCCGGTAAACGGAGTCCACCAGGTCAGAAGCATGGCATAAACCAGGAACGCCAGCACCACGCACCGGAACAGGACACGCACAGCAAAGGAACCCTTCATACCAGAAAGCCGGGAACCGCAGCCCCCGGCCGGAGGGAAATTAATCCGTCACGGCCCTGAACACCGGATCAGGCAGTTTGGAAGGCTTCTTGCCGAAAAACTCTCCCACATCCTTAAACGTCACGAACAGGAAAAAGCCCATCAGCAGGAAGACGAACCCGAACTGGACGAACTCCAGCACCTTCACATTCAGGGGACGCCGGAAAATCAGCTCAATCGTATTCATCACCACGTGGCCTCCGTCCACCACGGAAGGGGGGCAGGATATTCAGAATGGCCAGGTTCACGTTCAGCACCACGGAAAACCACAGCGCCAGCTTCCACCCTTCATCCAGGGAAAACATCCTGTAAAACTGGTTGGCGATTCCTACGGGACCGGAAAGATGCTCCACGCCCACGTTGCTGCCGGGCGCAACAACTTTCGCCAGGGTATCCCCCATCCATTTCAGGCTCTGCCTGATCTGGGCCCACGGCGTAGGATGCACGGTCACATCGCGCCCACGGCGCTTAAATCCCAGACCACCCCAGAATGGGCTGGGCGCCCTTCAGCAGGGAGCCGTCCTGGCTGTTATGCCAATTCTCAGGCAGCCTTCCCTGCACGGTCACCTGGCGCACGGCTCCATCTTTGCCCGTCACATCCAGCATCAGGGGCTCTCCCTTCTTCAACGGGACATCCAGCGCGGACGGATTCCAGACATGCACGCCGTTGACGGCGGTGATGGAATCCCCTACCTTCAAGCCGGCCTGGGCCGCAGGGGAATTGGGCAGAACTTCCCCACCACGCAGGGAATGGCCTGCATCAGCCCCACCTGGCGCATGCCGGAACGCTGCCACCACTCCGTTTCCGGAATCCTGAACCCGCAGGCAATATCAGCTCGCCCGGCGTTCCGGGCCTTTGAATCGTGAACGTCACCTTGTCCTTTTCTCCCAGCATGATCAGCTCGCGCACGCCTTCCATGTTGCCAGCCCACTTGGTCACGGGGCGGCCGTCCACCTTCACGATCTTGTCGCCGGGCAGAATGCCGGCCTGGGCGGCGGGACTGTCCGGAGCCACAAATCCGACGGTGGTTACGCCCATCTCAAAATCCGGCTTGCCCACCAGCCAGACAGCTACGGCAAAAAGCACGGCCAGCAGGAAGGAGGCGACGGGGCCGGCAGCGGCCACAATGATCTTGTCCAGCGGCTTGACGGGCTTCAAATCCTGGGAAGTTCCACGGACCCTTCAATGGCCTCCATGGGAGCCATCTGCGGCAGGGACACGAAGCCCCCCGCCGGAATCCATCCCAGCCCCCACTGAACGCCGTTGATGGTCTTCTTCCAAATGGGACGGCCGAACCAGATCTGGAACCTGTCCACATAAAGGCCGCGCCAGCGCGCGGCAAAAAAATGCCCCAGTTCATGAACGAAAATCATGAAATTGAACAACATCACCACGCCAAAAATAATGGCGGCGGTCGTAAGAATAGAAAGAACGCTATCCATGATAGTAAGTACAAATAATAATATACCCGGCTGCCATTTTGCTCAAGCGGCAACCATGCCATACGGAAAAACGCGGAAGGCCGGCAGCCATGACGCCTCACGGCATTTTCCTGCCGGTCTTCTGCGGAACCGGACCTCCCAGTCCGATCATGTCATCCACCGGCACGTCCACCATCTTCACGCCTGTCCTGTACTTCATCCGTATCCGCAGGCTTTTCACATCCTCCGCGTTCCTGATCTCAAAGTTCTGGTACCAGCTCTGTTTCTTTTCCTGAGACCCCCATGTGATCAAATTCGCTCTCTTTTCAGGTCCGGCGTTTTCCCAAATCCTCCCTTTGCCATCCACCAGTTCAAACCTCTCCAGGTCAAACGGAGCCCCTTCCACTTCCAGGAAAACGGAGACCGCTATGACCCCTTTTCAACTCCTTCACATCTTGCAGCTTCAAACGGCAGAAAGGAGCCTCCCCCGCGTCTGCTACATCCCGCTCCCCTTCTCCGGTATTCTCCGCTCCCGGTACCGGAAACTGCAATTCCGCTCTTTCCATCAAGGGTAATTCATAAACAGGACTTTCCTGCATGGCGGCTACGGGCAAGCGCAGCGTTCCCCTCACACGCAGCCATTCCGCTCCGGGTGAAGCCAGGCTTAAACACTTGCCGTCCACTCCAATCACCCCGTTTCCCCCTCTGCCCCTCCAATGACTTAGGTGGTACAGGTCAAACACGGCCGGAGCCAGCGTACGCCCGGTGGAATCCGTCACTTCCAGACTCTGCTCTTTCAAATCACACCTTCTGCCGAAAACCGCAGGAGCCTTCGTCTTCGCTTCAATAAAAAATACCATTTGTCTCTGATCAGCGGCATCGGCAAATATTTCATCACTACCCAGCAGGAAACCTGCCAGTTCCGCCGTTGCAGGCCTTTCTCCTTTGCCGCCCGAATACAGGCGGCATTCGTCACCGGAGGCTTTTCCGGTCTCTCTTCAACGGGATCCTTTCCATTCCCTCCCTAACAAGGCCCGCCAGAGACATCCTGCTGTCCATCAGTGCTTTGCACCTCCGCAAATTCTGTGAATGCCTGACCAGCACCCGCAATTCCCTTCCTCCACAGGATTGATATCCCAGCTTCCTCCCAACCTTCCACATTCCCAATCCTCTGATACTGCAAGCGGTATTCCGTCCGTTGTCTGCAGCTCCATGCCGCGAATGCTCAGCGGAACATCCGCTTCCACTTCCAGCCTCAACAACTTTTTACCTCTTCTCCATTCCGCTTCGGCAGGCAGGGCATCCCGGTACTCGCTCACCACAATCCTTGCCTCCACGTCCTCTGCGCTGCCGTCCTTCCCCAAACCACCTCCCTTCAATACAAGCGGAGAGGAAGCCCCTCCACCAGTTTTACCGTTACCGGGTCGGCCTCGGCCTCCACCCGGGAGACGGCAAACGAAACTTCTCCGTTCATCTTCACCCATTGCGCTCCGGCAGACGGCATCCAGCCCAGGGCCTCCACAATCAAAACGCTTTTGTCGTCAGAAGTCAAAAATGGCACTTCATATCCGGAACCTTCATATCCGGAGCCGTCTTCCCTTTGGAATCCTCCATCCTCACTCGTACTGACTTGTCCTCACACCAGTCTATTTTCCAGCCGGGAGCATGGGATACGGCCCAACACGGAATCATATTCCAATTTTTCTTCGTATCTTTATCCCAAATATTCTTTGCCACACTCAAAGTCTCCAATGTCAATTGCAAAGACGGCGGAGAAACATCTTCATCAGCCGGAGGGGAACACAAACCGGAAAAACCGGTCACGACAAACAGCAATAACAGTAGAGTGGGAAATTTTTCATCACAGGATAGGTTGAGTATAAAAATTAAAAAGTCGTAACACAAATAGCAACAATATACTTCATCAAAGAAGAAAATCGTGTTTTTTCAGAATCTCAGGCAGCCCGGGACATCGAAGCGAAGGACTCTGCAATCATTCAATCTTCCTCCATTACGGTTGCCTTACGGCAGAAGGCCTCCAAGTCCGATCTTGCAATCTACGGCACATCCACCGTTTCCATGTTGGCCTTGTACTTCAGGCGCACCCGGAGTTTTTCCATGCCGTCAATACTCCCTATTTTAAAATTTGATACCAGGAACTCTTTTGATCCTCGGGACTGAATGAGTGTCCGGTTCCGGCAGACTCAATGTTTTTCAGGGGAACATCGTTGCCGTCCACCAATTCAAAACACTCCAGGTCAAACGGCACGCCTTCCACTTCCACAGCAACCGTTACCCTCACCCCTCCATGTTCCTGCTCTTTCACATTTTCCAAACTCAACTGGCAGGAGGGGGCATCTTCCGCTACCAGCACGTCAACGCCGTCTCCGCCTGCTGAAGTCGCTCCCGGTATGGGAATTTGCCGTTTCGCTCCGTTCAGCAACGGCAATTCATAGACGGGGCTTTCCTGCATGGTCGCCACAGGCACGTGCAGCGTTCCTTGGATACGCAGCCATTCCGCTCCGGGTGAAGCAAATTCAGCCACCTTCCCCGACACCGAAGAATCGTCAATCCCTCCTTCCAGTATTCTGACGTCAGAGACGTCAAATTAAACATGGCCGGAGACAACGTCCTTCCGGTGGAGTCTGTCACTGGCAGGCTCTGTTTCTTCATATCGGCACTGCTTCCAAAAACAGCAGTCCTATTTACCGACAATTCAACATCAAACAACATTTGTGGGGGAATCAGTCTCCTCTTTCTCCCTGCTTTCGTTTTCAATGCTCAAGCCGATCAACTCCGCCCCGACGCACAGGCCGGTTTTTCTCATCCGCTTTCATACGAACGGGTAAGGGCGCACCGTCTGCCTTACGGCCGCCATGAGCGCCCCAGCCGTTCTTTCCCATGGAAAAACCAGCCAGTGAGGCCTTACCGTCAATCACGGCCCTGCACTTCCTTAACCCCTGGGAATACCTGACGGACACCTGAAGTTTCCCCTCCTCCACCTTCTCCATTCCCCAGGACCTACTCAGTCTTCCCCAAGTCCACTCGCTGTGCTTCACCGGCATCCCGTCCGTCGTTTTAATTCAATATTACGGAGACTCACGGAAACTCCGTCCGCATTGCAAGTTCCAGCACCTTCTTATACTCTCCTCCAGCAGGCCCAACATCTTTATACTTTGTCACCACGAGAGTAGCATTCACGTCCACCGGGGAACCGTCCTTGCCCATGGCCGCTTCCTTCAATACAAGAGGAACGGAAGCGCCCTCGGCAAGCTTCACGACAACGGGAGGGTCACGGCTTCCCGGCAGGAAACGACAAAGGGAACTTCCCCTTTTACCGCCACCCATTGAGACCTGGCGGAAGGCATCCCTCGGGGGAAACACTCTTACACGGTTTTCCTGCTGGACAAACACCCAGGATACAAACTGTACTTTCGGAGCCTTCCGTCCCGTAGAATCCGACACCGTCATACAAGCCTCCGCCTCCTCACACCAGTCAATATTCCAGCCAGGAACGCGAATCCCCATCCCTTTCACACATATATTCCATTCTCCCCCTTCATCCGGATTGTCTTTTTGCAATTCCAGTCCCTTCACTTCAAAGAATTTCCGGCGGAGAAACATCTTCATCAGCCGGAGGGAACACAAACCGGAAAAACCGGTCACGACAAACAGCAATAACAGCAGAGTGGATATTTTTCATCACAGGATAGGTTGAGTATAAAAATTAAAAAATCGTAACACAAATAGCAACAATATACTTCATCAAGAAGGATACCATGTTTTCAGAATCTCAGGCAGTCCGGGACATCGAAGCGAAGGACTCTGCAATCATTCAATCTTCCTCCATTACGGTTGCCTTACGGCAGAAGGCCTCCAAGTCCCATCTTGCAATCCACGGGCACATCCACCGTTTCCATGTTGGCCTTGTACTTCAGGCGCACCCGGAGTTTTTCCCTGCCGTCAATACTCCCGATTTTAAAATCCTGGTTCCAGGAACTCTTTTTGATCTTTGGGACTGAATGAACGTCCGGTTCCGACAGACTCAATGTTTTTCAGGGGAACATCGTTGCCGTCCACCAATTCAAAACACTCCAGGTCAAACGGCACGCCTTCCACTTCCACAGCAACCGTTACCTGCACGCCTCCATGTTCCTTCTCCTCCACGTTTGCCAGGCTCAACAGGCAATTAGCGGTATCCCCCACAGCCGCCACATCATGGACATTCTCACCGTCATCAGCCCTCCCTGGCACGGGAATCTGCAATTCCGCCTCTTTCTGCAGCGGCAATTCATACACGGGACCATCCCGCACGACGGCTACAGGCACGCGCAAAGGTTCCTTGGACACGCAGCCATTCCGCTCCTGGAGAAGCCAGTCCTGAACATTCGCCGGAAAGTCTGCTCCATGTCATCCCTTCCTCTCCGGCCCCGGAAGACAGCCATGTCAGGTCAAATACGGCCTGGCCCACTACATGCCCCAGGGAATCAGACACCTCCAAACTTTGTTTCTCCACATCGGCACGGTCTCCGAAAACAGCAGGCTGTTTTACTGCCAGATCAAGATCCATCCATATGGAATCGGCTCCGGACGCCGACACATCCCGGCTTCCAACACTTAAAGGGACAGCCAGGCCGAAACCTTTTCTCCCTCCGTTTTAACAACGCCGGAAAAAGGCTTGGCGGCATCATCCGAAGCTGGCGGCCTTTTAGAGGAAGACTCGCATTTGCCGTCGAACTCCTTGATCTCCTTCCCTCAAACAATCCGGACAGAGATGCCTTGTGGTCAATCAAAATCCTGTGTCTCCTCAAGCCCTGCGAATGCCTGACTGACACTTGTAATTCACCCTCCTCCACAGGATCAATATCCCATGCCCGGACCGTTGTTTTGGAACGCCAGCCCATCGGTTCCGGCTGTTCCGGAAATGTTTCGTCGCGGTCAACATCAAAGTCCAGCAAAAAATCAATAATTCCTCCAAGCCCCAGCACTTTTATCATATTTAGGTCACTCTCTCCCGTCATTACCGGCATTCCTTCTACTGTCTGCAACTCAATATCGCAAATGCCTACCGGCGCCTCCGATACTACTTTCAGAATCAACTTCTTTTTTCCTCTCCTTTCCGGAATGCTCCCCACCATAGTAACCCACCACCACCATGTCCGCCTTTACATCCTCTGCCCGGCCATCCTTCCCCATTCCCGCATCTTCCAGCACCAGAGGCACGGAAGCCCCTTCGCCAGCTTTACCCTGACGGGCTCCGTCACGGCCTCCCGGCAGGAAATGACAACCGGAAGCTCCCCCTTCGCTTCCACCCACTGCGCCCCAGCGGACGGCAGCCATTCAGGAACATCCATACGTCCGAAAATCCTGTCCTCAAGATTTAAGAACATGCTCTTCACATCCGGAGCCTTCCGGCCCACGGAATCCTTCAGGGTCACACGGACCGGTTCATCATGGCAGCAATAAATCTCCCAACCTGGTGCCTGCGGCACCAGCCATCCCAGCAGTATGTTCCAACCTTTCTCACGATCCGCCGGGCGGCGTTTTTTCCCTTCAAAACCATCTGCTTCAACTCCAAGCGCAATGGAGGCGGTGAAATTTCCTCCCCGGGAGAAAGGGAACCCAAACCGGAAAAACCGGTCGCAACAGACAGCAGGAGAGCAGGTATCTTCATGATGGTAAAAGCGTACGATAGTTTATTGTAAAAATTATAAGCCGATAAAAATAAGATATTTTCTATAATAACGGACCTCCGGGCCGATGGTGCAATCCACGGGCACGCCACCGTTTCCGCATCCGCCCTGTACTTCAGCCGCACATGCAGCCTTTCCGTGTCCGCGCCTCCCTTAAACTTGAACCTTTGGTGCCAGAACCGCTCCTGTCCCAAAGGCCCCATGGAGGCGCCGCCACTGGCAGATACGGCGTTTTTCAAAGGAAATCCCTTGTCATCCACCACTTCAAAACACTCCAGGTCAAACGGCACGCCTTCCACTTGCAGAGAAACCTGCGCATGCAAATCCCCGTTTCCCTGTTCTTTCACGCCTTCCAGTTTCAACCGACAGACGGGCACGTCTCCAGACGCTGCTACATCATGCCCTCCCCCTCCGGAGCCGGACATTCCCGGCACGGGAATCTGCAATTCAGCCTTTTTCCGCAACGGCAACTCATAGACGGGGCTATCCTGAACGACAGCTACAGGCACGCGCAAAAGTACCCTTGATATGCAGCCATTCTGCTCCGGAAAAGGCCGATTCGGACCCTCTCCTCTAATGAAAACCAAATCCGTTCCTTTCTCTGTGCGCCGGGAACTCATCCGTGCCAAATCAAACACGGCCGGTTCCAGAACATGCCCCGTGGAATCCGTCACTTCCAGGCTCTGTTGCCTCATATCCGCACTCTCCCCGAAAACAGCAGGCCTTTTTACTTCCAGCTTCGCCTTAAACCTGATCCGTGCAGGGCCGGGGCCGTCCACGGCGTAGCGCCGCTTTCGATACTCATGCCGGCCAGTTCCGCCATGACGGACTCCCTCCCTTTATTGCCGGGACAATGCCTCCGGGAGAAAGCCCCCGGAATAGCTCGGGCAGAATGCTCCGCTTCACGGGGCTTCACTCCGTCATGGGAATCATACCCGTCCCCGCCGCTGAAAAAACCGGCCAGTGACACCTTGTCGTCAATCACAGCACTATACCGCTGCAAATTCCGCGAATACCTGACTGAAACCTGAAGTTTTTCATCTTTTACAGGATTTATCACCCATATCCTGTCCATCATTCCCATATCATACTCATTCGTCACACCTATGGGCATGCCGTCCACGGTCTGCAGCTCAACACCGCGAATACCTGCAGGCGCGGTCGCCACCACCCTGAAACCCAGCATCTTTTACTCTGTACCCCGCTTTTCCAGCTCGATCCGAGGTCCGTCACTTCCTCCACCGTCACAGTTGCCTTCACGTCCTCTGCCCCGCCGTCCTTCCCGATACCAGCGCTTTTCAATACCACAGGAACGGAAGCACCCTTCTCAAACTTCACCGTCACGGGGTTCGTCACAGCCTCCTGACAGGATATGACAAACGGAATCTCTCCTTTCACTCTTATCCACTGCGTGCCAGGCGCCGGAAGCCACCCCCCGGGACTCGCCAGCAAGACCTTCTTCCGCACGTTAGACCGGAAATGGGAACACGCGTCCCAAACCTTGCCTCCCGCAGAATCCTCCATGACCACCCGGGATGATCCATCTTCACACCAGTCAATCCTCCAGCCCGGTGTTTCAAACACCTCCCACCTCAGCATCATCTCCCACTTTCTCCCCAATCCTTCATCCTGGGAAAAAAACACCCACTTATTGCGGAAACCCTTCACTGCCAGCCCTATATGCGGACTCTCTTTCATTTCCAGCGTTCTTATCGCCAGCCGTAAAGGAGGCAAAGAAAGATCTTCTCCCATCACGGAAGAACACAAGCCGAATCCACCGGCCACGGCAGCCAATGACAGCAGAGAGAGAAACTTCATCATAGGATATGTTGGAGTGTTAACACAAATACTTTGATGCACAAGAAGAAATAACATTTTTCATAAAGAGGGGTACCGTGCATACAAGAAAAAATGCACGCAAATCTTTCCGCCCTCAGCACCCCAATAAATAAAAAAGCTCACGGAGGCAACCATGAAATTAAACGTCCTCATGACATGGAACACCATCAAAACGGCTGCAAATGGAAAATATATGAAAAACAATCATAAAATATTATATATGAAACATTTATAACATTGAATAATGCTTTTTGTTCAATCAACTTTGATCGAAAACTATTGATGATGATTCCGGACAATAACAAAAGAGGCAATAACAGCCCGGAACGGCTTGTCCCATGCTCTCCGTTTCCAGCCATTCCGATGGCCGGATTCAAATCTTGTACTCTCTTCCGGTCTGAATTCAGGAAAACTGGAAAATGAGCCTGCTGTAAGAAACGCAGGAAAAACAGAGGAAGGAAGAGGATTGCGAAAAGAGGAAGGAAAGCGGAACAGAAGCAGACGGCAAATGAAAAACATGACCGTTCATTCTCCATCATCCGCCAGCCGGGAAGGATACCCTGTGCCTCTGCCTCTAAAACAGGGAATGCACCGGAAAAAACACAGGCTGCAAGGATGCGGAAATGTCCACGGGCGCCATGAAGTACAGCACGGACCAAGCCGGAAATGGCCAATCTCCGTTAAACAGACTGCCCTTTTCCCTGGTCGTCAGACTGCACAAGGCATCCAACAGGGGCCCAGGCCCACAAGACATCCGAACTCCTGCCCTTTCCCGGTACAGGCAAACACCAACGGACACAATACTTCTCCCGGCAGGTGAAAAGCTGAAGAAAAAGACGAATGTACCGGACACCGCCGGGCAAATATCCGGAACCACGGCCCGGTTCCACCATGAACAGCCGCAGCCATCTCCGTTATATAAACAAAAACAGCCCCGGAGATAAACTCCGGGGCTGGTCTGCTAATGTTCGTTGAACTGCGGGCTCTGCTGCGTCTTAAGCGCGGAGAGCGGCGCCGTCCTTGGCTTCAATGGCCTTCTTGGCTTGCGCGAAGATGGCGTCGAAAGCCTTTTCGTCGGAGACGGCCAAATCGGCAAGAACCTTGCGGTCCAGGTCGATGTCGGCGGCTTTCAGGCCTTCCATAAAGCGGGAATAGGTCAGACCGCGGTCACGCACGGCAGCGGAAATACGGGCGATCCAGAGACGGCGGAACTGCCCCTTCCTTCTCTTGCGGTCACGGTATTCATACTGCCAAGCTTTATAAACAGCATCCTTGGCGTAGCGGAAGAGTTTGCTGCGGAAACCGCGGAAACCCTTGGCACGCAAAAGAATGCGCTTACGGCGCTTGCGGGAGGCCGGTCCATTAGTGGCACGTGGCATAGCTTATTTCTATTTCTATCTTGAACAGACTGTTCTTCCTCACCTCCCTGCAGTCTCGCCTGTTCTTTATCTTCCTCTTCGGAAGAAGGCTGCATGAAGGCCCCCCGTTCAGCGGGAGGAAAGCTCGGCGTTGGTCGAGCGTTTTCGCGGTTCAGGCGAAAGGCAGGTTCTGCTTGACTGCCCAGACTTGCGTTTCGTCCACCAGAGCCACCTTGCCAAGCTGACGCTTGCGCTTGCTGGACTTCTTCTGGAGGATGTGGCGCTTGCCCTGTTTGCGGCGCAGTACCTTGCCCGTGCCGGTAACCTTGAAACGCTTGGCGACTGCCTTGCGGGTTTTGTTGATACCACCTTTGCGGGTCATGGTGGAAGGAGTATAGGCGCCAATCCGTCCTTGGCAAGTGGAAAATGCCACTGACTCTTTTTTCCGGGCAAATGCCCTCCCTCCTCTACCAACTCCCGGTCATGCGGAAGGCAGGGAAATAACGCTTTCCCCTTCCGGTACAGAATAAGAAACATCATTGACATAAAGCGTATAAGGGACATTGCTCCGCACCGTAATGCTCTTCTTCCCGTCAAAAACAATATCCGTTGTCACAGGACCGAAAGTCAGGCGGCGAATGCCATGCCTTCCCTTCTCCGGGCGCAGCCTCCAGCGCACCTGCCGCTGTTCGGCACTGATTTCATGAAAGCCGAGCACGTTCTCAATAAACAGGGAAATGGGTCCCAGGGCGGACCAGCCGCAGAAATCCTGCCTGACGCGCCGTCCATGTTCCACGGAAGGCCGGTTGGCGGAAGGACTGTAGCACTCCCAGATCGTATGAGGAACGACCTCATGATAAGTCCTCAGTTGCTGCATAAGAACCTTCTCCGCCAATTCGTCCGCCAGATCGGCATATCCGTAGCCTTCCAGAGCCTTGGTCGCCATATAGGCCGTAGGCAGCCAGACGGCTCCGCGCCAGTAATTACCGGTTTTTTCGTCAAAATCCCTGTCGCTCCGGGCTAAAGAAGGCCAGGGAAGCTCTCCTCCGAACCCGTCGGCCCTCTTCACATGCTCCACCATGCGGGCGGCCTGTTCCGGAGAGGCGGCCCCCGCAAGCAGGGGCCAGAAGGAAGCAATCGTCTTCACGCGACACGGCTTCTTCGTAACGACGTCCACATCATAATAAAACCCGTCCTCCTCATCCCAGTACAACTCGTTAATCTTCCGGACCAGGGCCTTATACTCCCCTTCCCATTCCCGGGCTTCCTCTTTCTTCCCCAGCGAGGAATACAAACTGCTGATACAGCGGGCGGCCAGCGCTTGCTGGGAAATGGCGTCCACCCAGAGAATCCTGTCGTAGCCGCCGGAATCCCGCCCGCGCGGCGTATTATCCATTCCGCTGGCTCTTCCCGTCCAGGTAAACCCGTCCTTCCCAGCCGCTCCGAGGTAAACGGGATTGCTGCTGTAAGGCGCCCGTTCCCCCCTTGGGCGCCGTATTGAACCAGCGGAAATGCCGCTGGAGAAACTGCTCCCGGAGAAGAACTCCTTCCACCCTGGCCTTGTCTCCTGAAAACCGGTAATTCTCCCATTCCAGCCATGCAAAAAGGGGAGGATTGTCCCTCATGTGAATGCGCAGAGGCGTAGAAACGCCCCGGTACATGGGAAAATAAAAATTATCCAGGCTCTCCTTGCCGGGGAAGGACTTGGGCGCATACTTGGAAAACAGGGCCATGAAACAGGTGTCCCAAATCCAGACATCCGTTTCGTAGCAATTCTCGTCCAGATAGGGGAGGCAGGCAGCCCCTCCGGGCCCTTTCTGACCCTCTCTGCGGCTATCTCCCACGTTTTTTATACAAATCAACCAATTCGGCATCCGGATAAACGGGAAGAGGAATCTCCTCCCTCCACGCCGTCGCGACCGTATCCGCATGGGGAGCTGCCGTGGAAAAGGGAGCCGTAGCTATCGTCCCCGCCGCCACAAACGCGAGCAGGCAGGAAAATTGACGTAAACAAGGAAGACACGCATATAAGACTGTACGTCCTCTGGACAGGGAATTCATTCATCCGTTTTCCCTTCATCCGCGCTCAACGGAAGAGAAAACCGTCCGGAATGCGTCCTGAAAATCACTTTCCTCAGCGGCCTTCCCTCAACTGCCGTATTTCATCCCGGATCAGGGCCGCGCGTTCGAACTCCAGATGGGAGGCGGCCTCTTTCATCTCCGCCTCCAACTTGGCAACACGGTCTTCCAGGCCATAAGGAGCCTCGTTTTCCGCCACGCGGAAAGACTCTTCATCCTCTTCCGAATACAGCTTCAACTGGCCCTGTTCCGACCGGCTCACGGTCTGGGGAACAATACCGTGTTCGCGATTGTACTCTTCCTGAATTCCCCGGCGGTAATCGGTCAGTTCAATCAGGCGCTTGATGGAATCCGTCATCACGTCCGCAAACAGCACGCATTCCCCATGCACATGGCGCGCCGCGCGGCCCGCCGTCTGCACCAGGGACGTTTCATTGCGCAGGAACCCTTCCTTGTCTGCATCCAGAATGCAGACGAGAGACACTTCCGGCAGGTCCAGGCCTTCCCGGAGCAGGTTGATGCCCACCAGTACGTCTATCTTCTGGGCACGCAGGGCGCGCAGGATTTCCACACGCTCAATGGCGTCCACATCCGCATGAATATAGGAAACCTTCAGGCCCACGCCCCTCAGGTAATCCGTCAAATCCTCCGCCGTCTTCTTGGTCAGCGTCGTCACCAGAACGCGCTCATGCTTGGAAACGCGTTCATTGCACAGGGCGATCGTCTCGTCAATCTGCCCCTTCAGCGGGCGTATGGTAATCTTCGGCTCCACCAGCCCCGTGGGACGGATAATCTGCTCCACAATAAGCGGCGTGGAGCGCTTGGTGGGATCAAACTGCTCCACGGGCTGGGAGGAAGGGCTGGGACTGACTCGTATCTCCTTGGGGGAGGAAAACAAAATCCCCTTGAAGCCTTCCGGAGCCTTCTCCCCGGAGCGGGCGGCGCGCTTGACGGGAATGTAAGTCTTGTTATCCGCACGGCAGTTGATCAACTCAAACGGTCCTGGCGTGGCGGAAGCATACACGATCTGGTTCTGCCTCTCCATGAACTCATGGAACTTCAACGGCCTGTTGTCCAGGGCGCTGGGCAGGCGGAAACCGTGATCCACCAGAATATTCTTGCGGCTGCGGTCTCCCCTCGTACATGCCGCCTATCTGGGGCACGGCCGCGTGGCTCTCGTCAATCAGGGTCAAGGAATCCTTGGGAAAGAAATCAAGCAGCGTGGAAGGAGCGCTGCCCGGCAGGCGTCCGGACAAATGGCGGGAATAATTCTCAATCCCCTTGCAGAACCCCAGCTCCTCGATCAATTCCAAATCGTAATCCGTGCGCAGCTTCAGCCGCTGCGCCTCTAGCAGGCGCCCCTCCTTCTCAAACCAGGTAACGCGGTCGGCCAGCTCCTGGCGGATGGCCTTCAACGCCGCGGCCCGCTTCTCCGGAGCGGCCACATACTGCTTGGCCGGGAAAAACGTATAGCTCCCCAGCCGTTCACGCACGCGGCCGGACACGGAATCTATCAGGGAAACCCGTTCCACCTCGTCGCCGAAAAACTCCACGCGGATAGCCTCCCCCTCGGAATAGGCGGGAAAAACCTCCACCACCTCGCCGCGCACACGGAACGTGCCGCGGAGGAAATCAAAATCCTGCCGTTCGAACAGGCGTTCCACCAACTGGCGCAGGAACACGTCCCGGTCCATGATATCCCCCTCCCGGATGCGCAGGGTCAGGTTTCGGTAATCCTCCGGAGTGGACAAGCCGTAAATGCAGGAGACGGACGCCACCACGATCACGTCCCTGCGGGTCATCAGGGAATTCATCGCGTTCAGACTCAGGCGGTCCAGCTCGTCGTTAATGGCGGAATCCTTCTCAATATAAGTATCCGTGCTGGCGATATACGCCTCCGGCTGGTAATAATCGAAGTAGGAGACGTAATAATCCACCGCGTTATTCGGGAAAAAACTCTTCAATTCCGAATGAAGCTGGGCCGCGAGCGTCTTATTGTGGGAAATCACCAGCGTGGGCCTGTTCATCCGGGCGATCAGATTCGCCATCGTAAACGTCTTGCCGCTCCCCGTCACACCCAGCAGGGCCTGATGCTTGTTGCCGGCCTCCAGAGACTTGAGAAGCTTGCCGATAGCCTGCTCCTGGTCCCCGGACGGCTTGAAGGAGGAATTCAATTCAAAAGACGACATACGTGATGCCTCCAGTATAATGCACCCCCTGCTCCGGGCTAGGACAATGTTTGACAATTCCCCCCGGCTGACCCAGTATATGCGGCATGTACATCCCCACGCAGGAAGAACGGTACGCTAAAAAAGGACTCCTGTCCCTCATCCTGTGCGTCGTGGTCCCCTCCTGCCTGTATCTCTCCCTCCTCTCCGAACAACTGAACATGGTGCGCGGCCACGAATGGGAGGCCATCATGAAAATCTTCCTGGCGTTCTCCTATCCTCTGGCTGCCCTCTTCGCCATGATGGGCGTCTCCTTCTTCTGGTGGGCCGTAGGCATCTCCGCGGCCGTTCATGGCGGCATCATCGCCTGGCTGAAAATGACGCCGCGCCTGGCGCCCAAGCAGGCGATTTGCGCGGCGCTCTGCCTGGGCATGCTGGACTTCCTCCTGGTGAAGCTCTTCCCGTTCCCGGCGGGAATCATCAACTGACATCCGGTCCCCGGAAAAACGGACTCCGGACTTATCCCTGCTTTTTGGACAGAGCGGTAATCTGCCTTTTAATCTCGCGGCCCGTTTTCTTGGAATCGGCCTTGTACGCCTCATAAGTAAAGCACTGCGCCCGGCCTCCGTCCGCATCGGTCAGCACCAGCTTGGGATAATACTTCCCCTGCTTCAGGGCCGTCTTCACGGCATCGCTTACGCCGGACTTTTTTCCATCCTTCACCGGCAGGTAAACCAGCACGCAGCGGCGGCCCACGGCCTCAAGAAACCCCTCGGACGCGCCTGAAGCCAGAGGGCAGGTGGTAGCCGTATTCGTATAAAGATACGCCACAGGCTTCTTCTGCTCACGGGCAGTCTTCAGCGCTTCCTCCAGCCGGTCTGTGGTAAAGGAGCCTTTCGGTAATTTTACGTCCGCCCACGCCTGGGACAGGACAAACAGGGAGCAGACGGTCAACAGGGTAATTAACTTTTTCATGGGCTTTCACTATAAGAAGCTTCCAATCAATGTCAAAGAAAAAGCCGCCTGTTTAGCCTTGAACGCCGGAACGGGACATGGCAGAGTACGCCCACGCATTCGTCGCGCCTGTGGCGAAATTGGTAGACGCGCCAGACTTAGGATCTGGTGCCGCAAGGCGTACAGGTTCGAGTCCTGCCAGGCGCACCATTAATAACTCTCTTTAAGTAAACAACTTGAGTAGGGTTTCTTTTTTTTGCTGGAATAGGCGCAAATTCCATAAAAGCCCCGATCTGGGTACAAGGTATATACGCTTTAAGGCCATTTTTAGCCTTATTTTACAAGGTATTTCTGTTAACCGGCCCATTTGGCTGCTTTGTAAAACGGAAATTTCTGAATTTATATATAATTGATACTATATAAATACATTGCGCTAATTTACAATTCCTTATGCTCTCCGTCATCAGATGAGGAGGTTGGAAAAACGCTCTGTATTTGGAGGGAAGATTCCCTTAATGTGTTGCTGTAAGAATAAAAATCATGAAGTCTGCCGTCATATGATTTCTCTGTTTCTGTTTTTGCAGCTGTTCACAAAATAGAAAAATGCCAGTATTCTCAATTCATCATCATAAGAAATCAAACAAATTTTTAATCACAAGTGCTACTGCTGATGATAAACATGTATATGAATTGAATGAAATAAAATCGTTAATACCAAAGAAAAATTCATTGATATTTAGCGGAAAATTTACAAATGAGGAGCACCAAACAATTGAACGTTTATTTTGTGAATACAAAATTGAAATTATCGGAAACGGGCTCCCTGTAAAAAATGGAGGCTATAATGTTGAATTCCAGACATTGGATAATTTATTCAAGAAACTTCCTGAGAACTGAACGACGAAACTGTTTCAAGCCCCTGAATAGCTTGCTCATTACACGCAACAGTATCCCGATGAAACCATGCGGCGGCGTTACGGAAACGGAAAACAGGATATGGGAAAGGCAACGGTGCCTTTGAGTCTATGGATAAAGATGAAGGATTTGATCCAGCAATAAATCTTACCGGGCCTCTGCCAGAAGAATTTTCAAAAAGAGGGTGTAGGAAAGTTAAAGGAACTGCCGATTGTAAAAATAAATTCTAAAAGAAAAACATGTTCTATATGTTTCCAACACCTCCACGAAAGAGATGGAAGCGGGACATCCTGAAAAAACCTCATCGACGCTTTCCTTCTTATCACGTAGTGCAAATGACGGCAACAATCCAGGAACATATAAAACGCAATTGGGAAGAAGTAAAAACAGAGTAACGATATTCCAGTCCCTGTTGTCTTAATCGTTAAATATTTCAATACTATCTATAAAGGAGCGGAAGCGTCTTTGGAAGTAATTCACATGTGTTGTCCATGTAAGAAAAAAGAAACTAAATCATCAATTACGGCATTTCTATAATTCATGACAATAATTAGAATAATAAAATCCATATTAACGATAGAATTAGCCATGATAAATTCGTGTTCTCCTAATTTAAATTATGGAGAGGAAATAGACTTGTCGCCATATAAGGAATCAATCAAACATGTCGATTTAAACTCCCTTCCAATTGAGATAACGGAATCTAGAATTGTTCCTGCATTATATATTGGCAAGAGACCAAATCATATAAACAAGCATTCCAAAATAATTGATGTAACGCCACTGTCGGAAAGATTTCTTTTTGAATATCAAAAAAAGAAAATCGTTTGTTTTGATAACTTCTTGAAAAAAAATTATCCTGAAACTAAATTTGCCGTTTCGGTTAAGAAAGCATCAACTCAATCCGAATTGGAAGGTATAATTGATGAATTGAAAAAACATCACATTAATATCGAATATATTACGATTCCGGGAATTAAAAATTAGGTACCGGATAATCTCTTTACCAAGAGAAATAAATGCATGGAATCACTCATCCCTTGAATTATATGGAGAAATGAACTATGCAGGAACTCCCTTTGTGACTTGTCTCTCCTCACTCCGGCGGCCAAATTGCTTATGACAGGTTGATTACCCTCTTATCGGTTCAAACTTCACTGATAAAAAGTCATCAGACAAACGCAGACGAAAACATCAAATGTCCGGAGACATTTGGTTTCTCCCACAACATCTTCCATCCATCCCTTGCATGACATAAGCACTCCCCTGACACCGAAATCTCCCCCATATGCGGACATGACCTTGAAGTACGATCCGTCACGGTTCCAGTTTGCACAATTCCTCCTCGTAGACAAGAAGGGGAAGGCCGCGGAGGCCACCCCCGCCCGGTTCTCCTTTGATTTCAACAATCAGGGGCATCAGGAATATATCTTTAACCGGAAATACTACTCAAAACAGGATTGGAACCTTCTCCAGGTAAAACTTTTCTACATCGACCCGGAGGAGATGCGGCGCGTCGCGGTTCCGGTGGATATGGAAATAGACCTCGCGCGCAAAAGCCCCCCCTGTCCGCCATTCCCGCCAGGAATTCACCGTCCTGCCTGCCCCGTCCCCCGTTCCTTTCGTCCATGATCCGCGTCTGCCGGAGGAAAAAGTGCGGTTTAGGCTGCATTACTTCCATCAAAACCAAGACCCCGGCTCCAGCGGGCATTCCCTGGTTTACGACGGACCTTTCACCAGAATTGATTTCCGGCCTGAAACGCCGGAAAACGGGCCTGTGGCCATTAGCATTTCACCGGAAAATCCACTAACCGTGAGAGGCAATGAAATATCACCCCCGGTTTTTGCTGCCGCTTCCAGCCATACGAGCTTCTCCCCCTGGGAAAAAGAAATCCCTATCCCATCCTGAGCCTGAACATCCCGGATCTGCTGCCGGAAACCTCTTCCTGATGGACTCTCTCCGGAACTGCAAACATGATCATGGCCAGTCGCGCCTGCCGCATATCCTTCCCGCTTCCCTCCGTCATGGGAAGCACGGTCACGCTCCCCCTTCAGGATATTCCAGGAATCAAATTGCCGGATGACGCCAAGGCGGCGCTCACCGTCGCCGACATGAAATCCGAATCCTCACGGAGCTCCCTGCTCCTGCATCTCCGCAGCACCCTTCCTTCCGCCTGTTTCGACTCCCTCACGCTCATTGACGCCAACAACCGGGAATATTCGCCGGCGGAACTGGTTGCTCATGACACTCACCCGCAGAGAGTGACACGCATTTATGAACCTTATTAGGAACCTGGGGACCGGAACATTACGGCGGAGCTGATCATTTACATCAATCCCCGCACGGTACGGATCCCACTGAATCTGAAATTCAGAGCCGGAGGAATGGTACCGTCTCCGCCATCTGAATAATGGCTCAAAGGCAATGCCGCCCAACAATTTTTCGCCCCCCTGAAAAACGACGAGTGCAGGTCTCTCCCAACCAGATCATGAGGCCTCAGCGGTAGAAAAACATTTCACAGGCCATGGCCGCCCCTCCCCTTGCCGGGAAATCTCGCCCGGCAAACCTCCGGAAAAGCGGGGATGAACGAAATCTTCCGGCATGCCGTACCCCCGGAAAAGCGGGCATTCCCTCCGTCATCTGAACTTCTTCAGGAACGGGGCGATCAACGCCGTTCCCAGACCGACCAGGGCAATGAGGGAGAACGACCATCTGAGAGAAGACGCATGGGCAATATGCCCGATGACCGGAGGTCCCAGCAGAAAGCCCAGAAAGCCGATCGTGGAAACGGAGGCCAGAGCCACGCTGGGAATCATCTTTTTGGACTTTCCGGCCATGCTGTAGCAGAGAGGGACAATGGAAGAGGTGCCCAGCCCCACCAGAAGGAAGCCCAGCGTGGCGGACCACAGCACCGGGAACAGAACGGCAACCAGAAGCCCGGCGGCAATCAGAATGCCGCTCGCGCGCAGCACGCGCACGGCTCCGAAGCGCATCACCATGCGGTCCGCCGTAAAACGTCCCAGGGCCATCGTGCTCATGAACGCTACATATCCCGTTTGCACCAGGCCCGGGCCTGGCTGAACCACACTTTCAAAATATACGCCGCTCCAATCGAACATGGTCCCCTCGCTGACCATGCTCCCGAACGCAATCAATCCGATAAGCAGTACATAGGCGTCCATGCTCCGGAACATGCCACCGCTCTGGGAACTGGAATGCCGGGCGTCCCGCGGCAAAAGGAAACGGGAAAAAACGGCCAGAATGAACATGCATATCAGAAAAATGGCGATGAAATGCGTTTCCGTGGACACATTCCAGTCCACCATGAAGGCCCCCAGCAGCGCGCCGAAGAACCCCGCCAGGCTCCACAGGCCGTGAAAGCGGGCCATGATGCTGCACTGGTACAGCCGCTCCACCCACCCCCTGCGTATTGACGGAAATATTCGTCAGATTGGCGGCCACCCCGAACAAAAACAGCCCTCCGGCCAGTTCCCAGAAGGAGGAAACCAGCCCCAGGCACACGAGTACGGCGGGGTAAAAAACGGAAGACGCCATGAGTATCCTCCGGCTGCCGAAGCGGCCTACCAGGTAGCCGGACAAGGCCATGGCGGACATCTGCCCGACGGGAACGGCAAAGAGGACGGACCCCAGATCGGCATCGTTCATCCCCCAGGGCGCTCTTGACGTCGGGAATGCGGCAGGCCCAACTGGCGAACACCAGGCCCTGAAAATAGAAGGTACTAACCGACAACCGGTAAACGCCCTGGGTCGTTTTGGGAAGAGAGAGATTCATTCTGGATTTTCCGGATCGCGCAAAAAGCTATCTTCATTTGCCGCCCCTGGCAAGAGAAATCATATCTTATACAATAAGATTTGACCATGCAGAACCGGCAAAGGAGCAAGGGCCTGCCGTTTCCGGCAGACCATTCATGGTTCGCACTGTTTACCGTAAAAACTCCTCTCTGCAAACAAAAAACGCCGCCCTCACAGACAGGACGGCGTTTCTTCAAACAAAACGGGAATTTCTCAGCGCGGATCGCGGTGCCAGTTCAGGGCGCCCTTGCCCAGGGCATAGAGGTAGGCTACCAGCAGAATGCCGATGAAAATGCACATGGCCGTAAACGATTCCGGATTCATCATCACATAGTCCCGGAAGTTGACGGCCCAGGGATAGAGGAAAACCACTTCCAGGTCAAAAATCACGAAAAGCATGGCCACCATGTAGAACTTAACGGAAAACATGGGAGCCCCTTCACCCACGGGAATCATGCCGCATTCGTAAGGAATGTCCGCAGGCTTGCGAACGGAAGAACGCTTGCCCATCAAGATACTGAGCAACAAAATAATGCCGGCCAGCCCCAGGGCTGCCACCACCTGCACAAGCACTGAAAAAAATTCCTGATTCATGACGTCTGGCACGGGTGTACCACACCCATCCCGGAAAAGCAAAACTAAAAAGGGGCCGCGGTTAGCATGCTGACATGGACGCCTATTTTCCCGAAAATACGGAAAGAACGCCATTTACGGGGCTTTTTCCCGCACGCACGTTTCCCTTCCGCTTTCCTCCTCCATCCGGTCGCGACTCCGGCGTACGGCGAAGTCACGCTCCCATCCAGCCAGCCGCCCAGTCCCATAGCCAGGAACACAAATACCATCCCCCCACCAGCACGAAAACAAGAAGTCCCAGCAATTTCAGCAGCACAAAGCCTCCGGCCAGCACTAACCCGGCTGCGCAGGCCATAACCATGCCGGCGATCATGGAAAGGAAATCAAGCACGGACGTCAACATGGCTCCTGCATTCAGTATATCGGCTGACCGCCTCCGGCAAGAATAAAACCACGGCCATTCCCACAAAAACGGTTCTACGCCCCTAATTCCGGCCTGCCAGCACCTTCCTGAGCACGTGAATCACTCCGTTGTCCTCGTTGGACGGAGCCGTAAACGCAGCCATTTTCCGGATTTCCGGAACGGCGTTGGCTACCGCATAGCTGAATCCGGCCTGCCTCATCATCTCGGCGTCATTCATCTGGTCGCCGAAAACCATGGTCTCCACTGCAGAAATCCCCAGCCGCCGCTGAATCAGCTCCAGGGCATTTCCCTTGTTGGCTCCCTTCCGGCTGATATCCATCCACCGTTCACCGGAAACGGCCACCTGGAAACGGTCTGCCAGATGCCTCAAATGCGGATAGCTGTTATTCACGGCCCCCTGGAAATCGTACACGGCTATCTTCAGCAGCCTGTCACCCTGGACGGAAAGCAGGTCATCCACCTGTTCGCAACGGGTGTAGTACCTGCGGGCCTCCCGGACAAACTCGGGTCGGGAATCCTCTATATAGGCGGAATCTCGGCCCGCCAGCACGATGCAGGCCCCCTCAATGTCCCGGATCTGCACAATCAGCGGCGCGGCGGTCTCCCTCTCCATGTCCGCCACCAGCCATTCATCCCGGCCATCGGCCACATAGGCTCCGTTTTCTGCGATGAACAGCATCCTGTCCGCCACAGGGGAAAAAAGTTTTCCGCAGCCCGTCATATTGTCGCCCGCTGGCAGCCGCAAAACGGATGCCGTGTTTCTCCAATTGTTCGAAAATGGTGAAAAAATCCGGTTCCAGTTCTCCCCGTCTGTTGAGCAGAGTGCCGTCCATGTCGGATGCAATGAGTCTGACGGAATCCATAACTGCCCACAGCATCGGGTACCTCTTCCTTCAAGGCAAGCGCATGCTGTGCCAGTGCGGAAGCAGAAAACCGGAAATCTCAAGGTCCGCTCTAAAACCATTCGCAAACCGCATATTCTCGCTTCATGCCGTCTTTCCCATTGAAAAATCCATCGCAAAACCAGATGCGGGAACGGTGGATTTCCCCTCTTGCCCGGAACGTTCGAAACCACGCTTCTTTAACCTTTCAGCCACATGCTCAATGGATAAGATAACATGCCGGATTAGGAATCCGGAATAATCGAAAATATTTGAACTTAAAATAAATGCAAATAACGGCTCTGATGAATGCGACGGAATGGAAGCAGAAAACACCATGACACGATCTTTCCGTCCGTCTCCGGGAAAGCTTGTATTTTCTTGCATCCGTCCTTTTCCTGCAAGGTTTCCCATTCTTCCCGGATTCCTAATCCGCGGCCCATTCTTCGGGATTTTTTATATCTCTACCCAGAGGCAGATGAAAACCGTTCTATTTTTTCATTGCTCCCGGTTCCGTATTCCTGCATCATCATGTTTTGCAGTTCCCTGCTTATGATACACATGACATTTGGAAAAAAGGCTCTCTGGTTTCTTGGTGCTCTAAGTGTGTTTGCGGCCCTCGTCGCCGGATCATCCATTTTCTGGTTCCTGCGGAATGAACCATCCCCACGGGAATGGAAATTCAGCCCCCTGTGGTCGGAAACGGAAAAAGAGCAAATCCTGATGGTGGCGGACTATATGGAGCGCCACGGTCCGGAACGGTTCCTTCTCAGGTCCCTCTCACCTAATTCCCGTCATATTGACTGGCACCTGTTTTCCAGAATTTTCCATGAGCCAGTACATGAAGGACGAAATCCGGGAACGGCTCCAGATGATACGGGGAAACAGCGGGAAAAACGGAGATGGCCGCTGCCGTTCCTCCCATCATGAATCCCTGTTGCACCTGGCTGCCGGGCTGGGGCACGTCCAGCTTTTGAACCGCCTGCTCCAGATGAACGCGGACCCCAACCTCCAGATCATCATGTCTCCGCAGGCGGCACAGCTCCTGAACGGCTCGGAACTGGGAGACACTCCCATGACATACGCCTGCTGCCCGGGCTTGGGCGACGGCGCGCCTCTTCCCGTGGGCAACAGGCTGACGTGCCTTTCCCTGCTGATCCGGAACGGAGCCAGTGTGGACAAAATTGGCCCCGCAGGATGGCCGCCCCTTGTCATGTCCTGCGTAGCGGGCATCGGGGGAGCCCCTTATGAGGAAACGGCACTTCTCCTGCTCAAGCACGGAGCGGATATTTCCATTTGCCCGGAACTGAGGGGGAAAAAAACCAGCCTGCTTTCCTGGGCGGTCGCGGCCAGTTACCCGAATGTTGTCCGCAAGCTGTGTGAAGCGGGGTATGATCCCAATTTCCGCGGAGAAATGAGTCCCCCTCTTCTCTGCCTGAACCTGCACGCTCCGGACACCGCTCTCCGGATCACCCAAATACTGATTCAGTACGGAGCGGACGTCAACGCCGCCATGCCCGTGGACACGGCGCCGCCGGATTCCGCAGGAGACACGGCCCTCCTGAACCTGTGCCGCCAGCTGGGCGCCATTGATGAAGAACTGCTCCCCCAAATGCGGGAGCTGGTCAATCTGCTGATTAATGAGGGAGCGGATGTCAACCATCAAAACTCCGTCGGGGAAACACCCCTGATGCTCTGCTGCCGTGACATGCTGCTGGGCGACGGAACCCTGGACACCGTGAAACTGGGAATAGCAAGACTCCTGCTGGACCGGAACGCCAAGGCGTTCCTGCGGGACAGATATGGCCGCACCGCCCTCCAGCAAATAGGCAGCCAGGAAAACGAACACATCCACATGGTGCTGAAAAGCCTGCCGGAATTGAACGCTTCCCCCTCTACCCGCCAGGTTCTCCATTAAAAACCTTTCCATTCCACATGGAAAGGCGCTTCTCCCCCTGCCTTCGCCGTTCTTCCGTTCTACGACAACTTCCGGAATCCGCAGCCGGACATTTCCCAAGCGCCGCAGAAAAGCCATTCTTCCGCATCCTTGGCAGTCCCCCACCCTGCGGAAACGGGCCGCCCCGCCCCGGAGCCCTCCCCGCAGCGGTTTCCCGGCGCGTCGGCGGATCACTTCACGCGCGCGCTTACCGTATCCAGCAGCACCCCGGAATCAGGCTTGGACCCGGTGCTGATGAAATGAATGTAGCTGGCTCCGTTGGGAGACTGGTTGGCCATCTTCAGCGTTCCCGCCTTGACGCCGTCCAGAGAGACGGCGGCCTGGCTCCCCTGGAACAGAATGGAAACCTCATGCCATGCCCCGGGTGTGACAGGCACCTTTTTCATGCCCAGCAGCAGATGGGGGGCAGGCTTCAGCTTGATGGGGAACGTGAACAGGGCATAATCCTTCGTCGTGGTATCGCAGGCGTTGAACAAACGGTCCGTCAGGGACACCTGAAGGCCGGAATCCTCCGCCTGTTCCCCGTCCGCCACACGGAAGCGGAACTTGACCAGTCCCGTGGTTCCGTTCGGGAAATTCCACGTAGCGCCCCCGTTCTGATAATCCACATTGGACTTTTCATTCACCAGCTCCGGATCATTCAAACGCTTGATCTGAAGAACCTTTTTGGAACCGCCCGCGGGGTCCGGCACCAATTCGGCGGAGGGCTTGCGATTGTAGCTGCAATGCCCCTTCTTCTGCGGGATATAAGTATGGATGGTCCATTGGGAGTCCAGATCCTTGCCCGTCTGGGAGGAACGCGTCTTGGCGGCCACCCAACGGCGGTCCACGATCATCAGGCGGCGATGATTCTTGTGCTGGCCCAGGGAAACCAGAATGCGGTTCTTATCCAACTGCACCATTTCGCTCTGGTGCTTTCCGCGGTCTTCCGGCCCGTCAAGAGTAGCGTACCCCGGATGGTTGCGGTGCTCGTCCAAAATAATTTCCCGGAACCCGTACCAGCTCTTTCCCTCATCGCCGGACATGGCGATGTGGGGAATCACGGTTGGTGAACACGTCTTCCCAGGTGCCGTTGCCTGCCGTGGCATTCTCGGGGAGGGCCATCGTATTCGTCCACAGGGAAACGATGGTGCCGTCATCCAGGCGGCCCAGCGTGTTCATAGTCAGGGTGCCGAAAAAGCGGGACGGTTCCGGCTTGCTCCATGTCTCGCCACGGTCCTTTGAAAAAGCCTGCCACGCCTGGTCCTGGGAAGTGCGTGCGAGCGCCCACAGGGTGCCGTCCTTCATTTCCAGAACCGTAGCTTCCACGGCATTGTTGAACCATCTGACACCCTGGTGGGGCGGCTTGGCTTCATGACGGGGAGAAGTAATGCCGCTCCTGGACACGCGCCAGGTCAGGCCCCCGTCGTCGGAAATATGGAATTTGGTCCCGCCGCCCATGTTGTGGAACGGAATAAGCACCCTCTTCCCCTTGTCGACAAAAATGGGGGACCGCATGATGCCGCCCAGCTTCTTAAGATTTTTCCTCTTTTCAGGGTCTTTCCAGTCCTCCTCCAGCTTGCCGTCGTTGGTGACGGCAAGCCATTTTCCGTCCAATCCTCCCTTGGAAAGGAACACGAATCCGCCAATGGGCTGCACGCGGATGAATTCTCCCGTCAGCGGATTGCGCGTGATGGCGGGTGACTCCTTGGGAATACCGCCATAATTGGGCGGATAACTGGCCGGGGCCATCTTCATTTTCCACGTTTTTCCATTATCCATGCTCACTAGGTAATCCGGCTCCTTCCTGGTGCCGGAATAATGGCGGATTTCCCGCGCATTCACGCGAACAAGGCCCCGCCCCGCATCGGAAGGCGGGGTGGCGACGATCCGGGGTTCTGGGGCCGGTTCAGCCTTCTGCTGGGCGTAACAGCAACACAATGAAGCGGCAAAAAGAAAAAACAGAGAACTTTTCATAAATCAATCAACACCCAACGGCAGAGTATTCTTATAGGCAAGCATCCCGGCCATCAAGCCGAATCCCCGCATGATAAAAAAGACCACAGGCAGACCATCACCGGGAATCCTGCCCGCCGCGGTATGCGGAATCCATCCTTTTCAGCAATATACCCAATTCCCTGCCCAGCACCTCGTAGCCCTTCCCATTCGGGTGCACCGTGTCCCTCATGAAATCCTGCCGCGGGGAAGCACCGTCTTCCGACAACAGGGCCTTCCCCGGATTGGCAAAAAAACCGCCTTTCCGTCGTGGAGCTTCGCCAGCAGCTTGTTTGTCTGAATAATGGGTTGTTCCAGATCCTTTTCCTTCCGCGGCAGGATGCCCAGCAACAAAACTCTGGAAGAAGGGCACTTCCGGCGCACCAGCCGTATAAAGGCCGCCATGTTATCCGCGCACGCCTGCGGCGTATCCCTGCGGTGCCCCAGATTGTTGGTCCCCAGCAGTACAATAACCACCCGCGGGGAAATGCCGTCCAGTTCCCCGTTCTGCACGCGGTAATAGGCATTATCCACGTAATCGAATCCGAAGCCCATGTTGGTCGCCCTGTGGGGGCCGAACAATTTCTTCCATGAATCCTCCCCTCTTTTCCCGCTGTCTCCGGAAGGCTCGCCGCCCCAGTGATGGGTAATGCTGTCACCGATCATCACATACTCCGGCTTCACCTCCCGGTTTCTTCTTTTAACGGCTTCATGCCGGGCATTCCAATCATACGGGTCCCGCTGATGGGGCTCCGGCTTCAGTGTGGCGGGCAGAGCAACTGCGGGAGCGGAAAGGGAGGAAAACGCCAGGCAGGAGGCGCCCAGCAGCAAGGTGAATATGGACAACATAAAATTCATGGCGGAACAGCGAAATTGAACAATAGTTTCAACAAATCCTCCCGCATATCAAGACCGCATGAGGTTCCACTCCTCTCCAGATGGAAAAAGACCACTACCCAATGACGGTCCCCTGGCAGGCAAAAACCTTGTTTTTCTCAGAGGCTTTTTAACTGTCAGAGAGATAAAAGCAGCTTGCCGACGAGAATTGAAAGTCGGTACTAATCATTTTTCCACCCCGATTTATTAAAAAATCACTATATTTTGAAAAACATCAATGTACTGATAACGATAACGCAGCCGGAGTGTAACTTCTAGGCAATTTGAAAAATTTTATCATCAATGAAATCATTCGCCATGTTTAAAATCATATTCTGCATATTGTGCACCGTCCCTCTGATAAAAGCAGAAGATAAAATTCCATTTCCTATCATAGAAAATGGAAATAGAGCATCCATCTATTACAGTGGGAAAAATAAAGTTATCCAGACAGCCCTTGACATTCTCATAAAATATTCTCAACAAGTATGTAGAAAAAAAAGGAATTTCTTTGACGAACTCCGAAAAGGCAGCGGATATATTGGTAGGCGTTATCGGAGAAGATAAAACATTTGATACATTATGTTCACAACATTACCCGAAATACAAGGAACTGAAAGGGAAATGGGAAACCTTTCTCATACATCCCATACGTTCCCATGATAACAAGAAAAAACTTCTGATAGCCGGATCGGATACACGAGGCGCAGCATACGGAATATTGGAACTATCAAGGAGCATGGGAATATCCCCCTGGATTTGGGGGGCTGATGTCATTCAGAAAAAAAAGACTCTGTTCTGTGGAATCGCTCCCCTCAACACGTGCAAGGCCCATCTGTCCCATACCGCAGCATATTCCTAAATGATGAAGACTGGGACTCATGCCATAGAGCACAAAAAATTATGATCCGACCAACCGGGCGAGAGAAATCGGAATAAGAACATATTCCAAAATCTTTGAGTTAATGATGAGACTCCGGGCCAATACGCTATGGCCAGCCATGCACGAATGCACCGTTCCTTTCCATTTTGTCAAGGATGCCAGGGAAACGACTGAAAAATATGGTATTATCATAGGCACATCGCATTGCGAACCCATGACGAGGAATAGTGCAGGAGAGTGGAGCGACCAATTGAACGGACCTTATAATTTTGTCACTAATTCAAACAATGTCATACGTTACTGAAAAGAACGCCTGTTGAAAGTAGGACAAAGGAGAACATTTATACGATCGGAATGCGAGGGGCGGCATGACGGCAGAATGCAAAGGAGGTTGCTTTGGGTCGATGGGGAATCCATCCTCCTCAGAAAAACGCCAAGTCACTTTACCCACTTTAACAAAAGGGGAGAGAGGCCGTCAACCGTTACAGTTTACCAGAGAGACAAGGACAACATTGTCTATGAAGCGGTCGATATTCCAAAAGGATTTCAAATTCAGGCAAATCCTCTTCCTGGCGGGGAAGTTCAAATAGCCGTATATGCGGATTCCACCACGCAAGACGGACGGAATACCATTAAAATAAAACTCAATGGAGAACATTATGAATTCATATGTCCCGCCGTTTCAGCAAAAACAAACATGCCTCAACAATTTATCGAAAATCAATTTTACATATCATCCCCGCAGCACAACAAATAAACAATCATTTAAAAACAAAAGTTATTGATTCTCTAAGATATAGAGGAAGCTCCATAGTCCTTCCTAAATCTTCCGAAGATCATAAAAACAAACATGATTTTTACGAATTCTATTCCGTCAGCAAAGGACAATTCAACTTATATGTCGGAAGCATTCCTATCCACCCGCAATACGAAAAAAGCCAAGGTATGCCGTTATCATTGACAATCAATCATCTGTCATTGTGTCAACATAGGCGGAATTCCATACAAAAAAGTGGAACTTGAATGTCCTGAGAAACCAGTCTTTAACCTCAAGCCAGCATATTATTGAAAAACCGGGGAAGCATGCCATACGGATTTACGCGCTTGACGAAGACTTATATTTGGACCAAATCATGATTGCTATTTAAGAAAAATAGAAATTTCTACGCTATTCCTTACATCTTTTACAACAATCCATTTTATTCTATTATAAACAAAAATCCTGTTATTAAAAATAAGGGCTTGCCAACAAAAAAATAATAGGCACACTTTCCTCCCTTCATCATCATTTTATATTGGTTTTTGTTTATGGTCGGCATCATAAAAGACTTGAAAGAAGCCCCCGCCCTGCCGCAGGAATGGCAGGGATTCAAGCCGGGAGCATGGACGGAGTCCATTGACGTACGGGATTTCATCCAGCATAATTACACGCCCTATTCCGGCAATGAAGAGTTTCTTTCCGGCCCCTCCCAACGCACGCTTCGTTTATGGGATAAGCTGAAAGTCCTGCTGAAACAGGAAATAGACAACGGCGGCGTGCTGGATGCGGATGAAGAAGTGGTATCCTCCATCACATCCCACAAGCCCGGCTACATTGACAAGGAACTGGAAGTGGTCGTGGGCCTCCAGACGGACGCTCCCCTGAAGCGCGCCCTAATGCCCTTCGGCGGCCTGCGCATGGCCCAGCAGGCCTGGAATCCTACGGATTCAAGATGTGCGAGAAAACAGCGGATATTTTCAAAAAGATACGCAAGACGCACAATGAAGGCGTTTTCGACGCCTACACCTCCGATATCCGAGCGGCCCGTTCCGCCGGAATCATCACCGGGCTGCCGGATGCCTATGGCCGCGGCCGCATCATCGGGGACTACCGTCGCGTGGCCCTGTACGGCACGGACAGGCTGGCCGCCGAACGCCGCAAGGACCTGAAAAATTATGAAAACAGGCCCCTCACGGACGACGTGATCCGCCTGCGCGAAGAAATGAGTGAACAAATCCGCGCGCTGGAGGAACTCGCCCAGCTGGGCGCCTCCTACGGCTGCGACCTCACCCGCCCCGCCGCCGATTCCCGCGAAGCCGTGCAATGGGCCTACCTGGGCTACCTGGCCGCCGTGAAAGAACAAAATGGAGCCGCCATGTCCCTGGGCCGCGTCTCCACCTTCTTCGACATCTACTTCACCCGCGACCTGGAACAGGGACGGATCACGGAAAAGGAAGTGCAGGAAATCATGGACCAGTTCGTGATGAAGCTGCGCATCGTCCGCTTCATCCGCACGCCCGACTACAACAACCTGTTCTCCGGAGACCCCACCTGGGTGACGGAATCCATCGGCGGCATGGGGGAAGACGGGCGCACACTGGTCACCCGCAGCTCCTTCCGCATGCTCCAGACCCTTTACAATCTGGGACCGGCTCCGGAACCGAACCTGACGGTCCTGTGGTCCGGGGATATGCCGGAAGCCTTCAAAAGCTTCTGCGCCAGGGTCTCCATAGAAACGTCCTCCGTCCAGTACGAAAACGACGACCTGATGCGCCCGCACTGGGGGGACGACTACGGCATTGCCTGCTGCGTCTCCGCCATGCGCATCGGCAAGCAAATGCAATTCTTCGGCGCCCGTGCCAACCTGGCCAAGTGCCTGCTGTACGCCCTGAACGGCGGCGTGGACGAACTCAAGGGCAGGCAGGTGGCCCCTGCGCCCTCCCCGCGCTACACGGAGGAAATCCTCAAGTACGATGAGGTCATGGCCCTGTACGACAACATGCAGGACTGGCTTGCCAAAACCTACATCGACGCCCTGAACATCATCCACTACATGCACGACAAATACTGCTATGAACGCATTGAAATGGCGCTGCATGATCCGGAAATCCTGCGCACGATGGCCACGGGCATCGCCGGCTGTCGTGGCGGCGGACTCTCTCTCCGCCATCAAATACTCCACCGTAAAAGCTATCCGCAATGAAGAAGGCCTGATCGTGGACTTCAAAACGGAAGGCGAATTCCCCTGCTACGGAAACAACGACCCGCGCGTGGACGACATCGCGTGCAGCCTGGTGAGCAACTTCATGCAGAAGCTGCGCAAACTGCACACCTACCGCAACTCCCTCCCCACCCAATCCATCCTGACCATCACCTCCAACGTGGTGTACGGCAAAAAAACGGGCAACACCCCGGACGGCCGCCGCGCCGGAGAGCCGTTCGCGCCCGGAGCCAACCCCATGCACGGACGGGACAGGAACGGAGCCGTGGCCTCCATGCTTTCCGTGGCCAAACTGTCCTATGACGACTCCCTGGACGGCATCTCCTACACCTTCTCCATCGTGCCCCAGGCCCTGGGCAAGGAAGAAGGGGAACGCCGCACCAAGCTCTCCGCCCTGCTGGACGCCTACTTTGCCGCCACCGGCCACCACATCAACGTGAACGTCCTGGAGCGGGAAACCCTGCTGGACGCCATGGACCACCCGGAAAAATATCCGCAGCTCACCATCCGCGTTTCCGGCTACGCCGTCAACTTCATCAAGCTGACCCGGGAACAGCAGCAGGAAGTCATCAACCGCACCTTCCACATCCGCTAACCCATCTCCGCGGATGCCGCAGGCGCCCTTCCATCAACCGGACTCCGGCGGAAACTCTGCCGCCTCCGTCACGGGCCTGGTCCATTCCGTGGAATCCTGCGGCACCGTGGACGGGCCCGGCATCCGCTTCGTCCTCTTCCTGTCCGGATGCAGCCTGCGCTGCCGGTACTGCCATAACCCGGACGCCTCCTATGTTCGCCGGGGACAAACCAGAAGCGCCGCGGACATTCTGGAGGAACTTGCACGCTACCGGGACTTCCTGCAAGCGGCCGGAGGCGGCCTTACCCTCTCCGGCGGGGACCCGCTCTTCCAGCCGGCCTTTGCTAAAGCCGTGTTGAAAGGAGGAAAAGCCATGGGCCTGCACACCTGCCTGGACACATCCGGCCACCTGGGAGCGAATGCGGACGGCGAACTGCTGGAACACACGGACCTGGTCCTGCTGGACATCAAGGCATGGAATCCGGAACGCTACCGGAACCTGACGGGCGGAGAACTGCGCCCCACCCTGGAATTCGCGGAACGCCTGGCTGCCCTCCGCAAGCCCGTATGGCTCCGCTACGTGCTGGTGCCCGGCCTTACGGACGACATGGAAGACATGGCGCAACTTGCCCGCTGCGCCCGCCGCCTGGGAAACGTGGAACGCGTGGACATACTTCCCTTCCACCAGATGGGCCGCTTCAAATGGGATGAACTGGACCTGGATTATACGCTCCGGGACGTTCGCGAACCCTCCGCGGAACTGACGGAACAGGCCCGCAGTATTTTCCGCCGGGAAGGAATTTCAAGGTATGAAGTACATTGAGGAATTGTAAAAATTTTCTTCAGTCACGGGAACTGTCCAAAGCATCCATTCCCCCCTTGATCATTCCCAGCAAGATATCCACCTTATTTTCAGCTTTTAAAGCACGCTCACGCCATATCCTGACATCCAGCCCCACTCCTTCCTCGCGCGCTTGCAAAAGAAGGGCAATCACGGATTCCCTCACGCGCGAGGGAACCTTTTCACCCTGCTCCAGGCGAACCAGACAGGTTATATCGTAGCCGGATAGTTCTGCAAGACGAGCCAGGGTTAAATGGGTCTTCTTCCTCAACTTTTTAACATTAATTTCCCTGGACATCATGAATTTATATTTATCGGCGGCATATCTCCATGGCAACGGGATGAATAAACCTTCATTTCTGAAAAGGAAACCCCCTTAACTGGAAAAGGCATTTATCTCCCGCAGGGCATCCAGCGCTTCCTGCACGGAAATGCTGCGGTTGCAGGGAGTGCCACGGTCGCATTCCCTCAGGAAGCATGGGGAACAGCACTGGTGGCTGTACAGGGAGCGATGAAACTGCCCCAGCGGACGGCACACGTCCGGAAGCCTGGTGGAAAAGAGAGTCACCGTCGGAAGGCCGCAGCAGGAGCAGAGAGAGGGAATAACACCGTCCACGGCAATGGCCGCTGCGGCGGCATCCATGACGGGGAACAGGTCTTCCGGCGCCCCGGCCTTCATCTCCACCTGTAGCCGCTCCGCCAGAGCGGAAGCCCGCGCGCGGTCTTCCTCCAGCGCCACCAGCACCGGCCTGCCCGGAAGGGAGCGTACCAGTTCCTCCCATTGCTCCTCCCCCCATTCGCTGGCTGGCCCCAGCGTGGAAAACGGAGCGATCAGAACGGGAGCCCCCTCCCCGGCGTGCGCCTTTTTCACGGGAAACACGAAAGAGTTCCAGATATCCAGACCATGCAGATCCCCCAGGTGCAAATAGGGTCGGACGCGGTGAACGGGAGGAGCCGCTTTCAGAACGGAAGCCTTTACCCGGAACTTGTACTTCCGGCATCCGGGATGAGTATCCAGGCCGGAAAACATCATGGGGCCATACGGTGCCAGAGCCTTGAGAGTTTCCATATCCTGGTCCAGCATGACGCCCAGGTCCAGAGGGCCTTCATTGTAAAACTCATCCGCGGCTAATGCTTCCCGGAGCTGCTTCAGGGAATCGTGCGGCAGGACATGGGCCACTTCCTCAAATGTTTTCCAAACGCCCGCCTGGTCGGACGGGCAGATGACGCTCACCTGCATGTCCGGCCTGGCGCCCTTCAGCGCCCTGATCAATGGAACGGTCAGCAAGGCTTCATCCAGGGCCCTGGGAACGGCCACCAAAATGCGGTACGGCTTCAGTTCCATCTTCTCCAGAAGCCTGAACGTCTTTTCATCCCTGGGAGCAAAACGGTCAATGGACTTCCAGCGGTGGTGCATCCAGAACACGTCCAGAACGGACTTGCCGATCAACTCTTCCAAATGCCTGTTCACCTCCATGGTATCTCCCGCCAGAGAACCGTCGGAACCGGAAAAATCCACCACATTGCCCATATCCGCAATCCAGTGGCCCGGCTTGTCCGTACGCACGGCAATCGCCACCATGTCCGCCCCGGCCCGCTTGCGCAGCAGGGCGGGCAGCGGCGTCGTTCCGGTCACCTTGCCGAAAAAGGGAACATACACCCCTTCCCAGACGAACTGGTCGCTCAGCACGCCCAGCGCGCCCCCTTCCTTGAGCATCTTCATGGGTGCCTTGATGCCGCCCTCCTTGGAAAACATCTGCGTGCCCCGCTCCGTACGGCGCCTGTACATGTATTCCTCCATCAGAGGATTGTCAAACTGGCGGTACATGGAGCCGTAACGCTCAATCTCCGGATAAAACACGCATATTCTCGCCAGCGCCTCCCAATTTCCGGAATGGGCAATGGCGCACACCTGTCCGCGCCCTTCCAGCACGGGCCGGGCAAACGCCTCGTGCCCCGTAATTTTCACGCACTTTTTCAACTGGTCATCCGTCAGAATGGCCGTCTTGGCGGAACACAGGAAATTGGCGATCGTCCGCCGGAAATTCTCCTTGCCCAGCTTCTTCAGCTCCCTGCCGCGCAAGGCCGGGTCCAGGACGATACGCAGATTCCTTTCCACAATCTTCCGGCGCTTCGGCAGCAAATGCCATGCCGCGCCGCCGGCCATGCGCCCCAGGCGAAACAGCGTCTTCATGCCCACAAGCTTCAACAGTCCCTCCATCAGCAGGAATCCCTTCATCCCCGCATAATGGACAAACGCCTTCCGGGAGGAAGGAGGAGAATCGGATGAAAGAGAGCTCGCCATAAGAAAACCGGAGTGAATGTTATACAAATCCGCGCCGGTCCACAAACCCTTTATGTGCCGCATTGCTGGTCTTCATTTCCGCGCCCGGCGTCAAAAACCTACCGGAAGACTGGATTTTCGCGCAGGGCAGCGTTGCCGTTACAGCCATGCGTGTCCGAAACGCCTGCCGGAAAAATTCCCACAGGGATGACTTTCCCCTTCCTCAAATCATCGGAAACTGCACTATCCAGACCGCCACAGAAGAGAGGGTTAACGATTCGGGAAACTACAGCACTTCGCCCTATTCTCCGGATGTCCCTGCGGCGTTCAATCCGGCGAAATCGGAAGCAGCCGGGGATGTAAAGAGGCCTCTTTCAGTGCTTCCATCCCTAGCACGGACCTGATGGACAGCCGTGGCCCCCCCTGAAAGGCAAGCTTCTTCCTGCAACGGGAATGAAACAGTATTCCTATCAGGAAAAAAATCCAGGAGACTCCTCATTTCCTTTAATTTTATGATCCTCACCGGGTTTTATAATCCGTGATAAAACAACGCCGCAATGCAAAGATGCCTTTGGCAGGGAACATAAGGATCATAGGAATGACAGGGGAATAACAGGGCGTCCTGTTATTCCTGTCATCCTTATATATCTTATTATCCCTAATCAACTTTTCTCCAGATTTTTCCGTTGACTTCCGGATTATAAATCCGCTAGTTTCTCCATCAGCATATTGACGACAGTATTCAAACCATTGACGGAGAAAAAAATAATGTTTGGATTTCTTTTCTTTTTCATATTTCTGGCATCTCTTTTAATTCTGTGGCGGTGGCGTGCAAACGGACGGATGCTTTCATGGAAGAAAGTAATCCTTGCCGCCAGTATTTGCAGCCTCATTCTTTTTCCTATGGAACTGGTTTTCCGTCCGGACGGTGTGGTCGCGGGACGGTGGGGAAAGTACGGGGCCGTCCTGGTTCAGTACGGAATTTTCCTGGCGGCACTGTGCCTGTCCGTGCAGGCTCTGAATTGCGTTGTATGGCATGAGGCCCGGCACGAAACCGTATGGAAAACGTGGCAGAAATGGGGTGTCATGACCGTGACGGTTCTCCTTGCGGTCGCACTGTGGCGGCACTGGGGCACCATGTGCTCCTTTGATTTCCTCCACCGCCAGTATCCCCAGGTGCTTTCCGGACAGTACGATTTGATGCACACACTGGCCCACACGCTGATGTGCAAGGGGATTTTAAGCGTCTGGCATCATTTTCACGCTATTGTCCTTGTCCAGCTTGCGTTGCTTCTGCTGGTTTATTTCATGATTTTCTCATGGGGTGCGAGAGAGAAAATGCGGGTTTTGATTGTCCTCGGCGCTGTGTTCCTGTGCATGGTTCAGTTTGACATGGCGACCACCATTATCAAGGACGTTCCCTACGCCATTTCCATGATGGCCCTGACCGTCGGCCTGTGCACCTACATGCTGGAAAAACGTACTTCTTCCTTGTGGCTGATCGGGTTAGGCCTGGCCGGAACAGGCTGCCTGCGTTATGACGGCTATGTTCCGTTTTTCCTGACTACAGGGGTTCTTCTGGCTTATATGTTCCGGCATCCGCAGGAAAGGCGGCGCCTGGCAATTCCCGTTGCGGGAGCCCTTCTTTTCTGGCTCTTTGCCTTTGCCGCCCTGCCCTGCCTGATGAAAGCGGGGAGGGGGGCTTCCGGCACAAGGTACGCCAAGATGGCCCATGTAGTTTGTGACATTGTGGCGGAAGGAGGAAAGGTGAGTCCGGAGGACATGGAGCTGATTGAGCAGGAAATCATGCCCAGGGAGGTGATAATGAGACAGTACGGTCTCTACAAGGATTCCATGCATCCTGCCGTATCAGCCGGACATGGGGAAAAGTATCTTCATACGGGCCTGTTTGAAACCTGGGAAACCGGCAGGAAATACGGGTTTGCCTGGACTTTGTCCGACAGGGGGGGGGACGCAGTCAGAAAACTGTTCTTTTCCGTAGCGGCGGACAATCCCGCGCAGGCGGCAAGGATTCTTCTCCTGAACAGCCAGATGGTATGGAATCTGCCCGCATCATCCAATACCCGGAAAATGCCGCAACTTTGGCTGTTTTACGGCTGCGTTCTCGGTTTCCTGGTGTATGGAATACAGAAGAGAAAATCTTGCCTGATTCCCTTTGTACCGTTTTGCTCAGTTCCTCTGGTGATCAGCGCTGCGGCTACGACCTATGAAATCAGGTACATGCTGCCTGTGGTGGTGCTGTTTCCCATTCTGATACTTTATTCCATCGGCTGTGCCAAGAGGGCCGCGGCTGCGGAGGAGCCTTCCACAAAAAAGCCTGGGCCCGTTTCCGGAGAAAAGCCGTGACAAGGAGCTGGAGGAAATATCCCGTAACTGGAGAATTGCCTGGCGATGACGGCCGCCTGTAAAACGGCCCCTGCTTCAGATTTGCCGTAAAAATGGCTGCCGCAGAGCCATGATTTCACTTTCGGTAAAGAAATGACTTTACAATTATTAACCAAACGGTATATTCCGTCTCCCGAACCGAACACCAAACCGGAGTTATACACCATGAAAGTTCTTTCTTCCTTAGCCTCTATGAAGCGCCGCCACGCAGACTGCCAAATCGTGAAGCGCAAGGGCACGCTGTATGTGATTTGCAAGAGCAATCCCAAATTCAAGGCCCGCCAGGGCGCCACGGCAGGTACGCGTCTTTCCAAGAAGGGCGTCAAGTAAACCCTGGCCCAACACAGATTTAAAAAAGACCGCCGCCCGCCGGGTGCCGGTCTTTTTTTGGTGACCGAACTCCTTCCTACATGCCCATGCAGCTTCCCTACGTCCAAACCAGATTCCTGGACCTTCCCGGCTCCTTCCCCCTGAGGAACGGCGCCGTGGTGGAGAAAGTGCGCATCGCCTATGAGCAGTACGGAACCCCGTCGCCGGAAAAGGACAACGTCATCCTGCTGTTCCATGCCCTTTCCGGCAGCCAGCACGCCTACGGCTATAACCCGGACGTGCCGGGCATCGGCGCCCTCTGGAAACCGGAAAACCATGAAGGCTGGTGGAACAGCATCATCGGCCCCGGAAAACCTCTGGACACGGACCGCTTCTGCATCATCTGCGCCAACTATCTGGGGGGCTGCTACGGCACGACCGGCCCCGCCAGCCCCAGCCCCGCGGACGGCCTGCCCTACGGCTCCCGCTTCCCGCATGTGGAAGTGGCGGACCAGGCCCGCTTGCAGGCGCTGCTGCTCGACAGCCTGGGGATTGAACGCGTGCATCTGGTCGGTCCGTCCGTGGGCGGCCTGATTGCCCTGAGCCTTGCCTGCCAGTTCCCGGAACGCGTCAAAAGCTTTATTTCCATCGGTTCCGGCTACAGGGCCTCCATCGAACACCGCCTCTCCCTGTTTGAACAAATCCTGGCCATTGAACTGGACCCGGATTTCCGGGACGGAGACTATTACCAGGGCCCTTTCCCCAAAAAAGGGCTGGCCTTCGCCCGCATCATCGGCCACAAATCCTTCGTTTACCAGGAAGGGCTGGAACAGCGCGCCAGAAAGGAAGTGGGCGGCCAGTCCGGCATGCTTGCGTGGCTGAGGCCCACCCGCAGCACGCAAAGCTACATGCTGCACCAGGGCACCAAATTCGCGGAACGCTTTGACGCCAACTCCTACCTACGCATTGCGGACATGTGGGCGGAATTCGACATCCGCGACCATGCGCCGGAAGGTACGTTTTCCGCCGCGCTGGAAGGATTCCGCCGGGAAACAATTCCCGCCCTCATCTTTTCCATTAATACGGACTGCTGTTTCCGTCCGGCGGAACAGCAGGACTTTGCGGACCAAATGGAAAAAGCCGGCATTCCCGCGGAATTCCATACCATCATTTCCACCAAGGGGCATGACTCCTTCCTGCTGGAACCGGAACTTTACGCGGAACCGATCCGCCGCATTCTGGGATAAGGCCCGGCACGTCGCAGTCCGGCAATGCCGATTCCGCTGCCTTACGGATTTTCAGCGATATTGCGCTCCGGCCTCCGCTCTGCAACAATTCCGGGCCTCGAAAAGCGGGAACCTTCCGCTACCAAGTCCCAGGCTCTGGAGACATAAACCGCGGTAAACCGGCGTTTTCCCTGTTCTTTTACAACCTCGCCCGCCGGGTGCGGCAGGGCTGCCGCCCTTCCCGTCCGCAATTCTTCCGGCACGGAGCTATGGCCGTCCGGAACATGAAGCATGACTCAGAGAGATACCGTAATCGCCGGAACAGGCCGCATTTTCTCCCCTTCCCTGTTTTCTTCCCTAATAATTCAGGGACAAAACTGACAAACTGCGGATGAGTCCGCACCCGGCATTTCCTGTCATACCATTATGACTGATGATAAATATACTTCCCGCACGGAAAACGTGGGGCAATTCCGCTGTGAAACCACCTACGCCCGCTCTGAGGAAAAAACGTTTACCGACCTGTCCGCCAGTTACGGAGGCAGGGAAAAGTACCCCACTCCCGGCATGCTGCTGGGGGCTACGCTCTCTTCCTGCATGATGAGTCTGCTTTCCGTAATTGCGGCCAGAAAAGAAGTCGACTTGAGGGGGATGCGCATCCTGGCCCATGCCGTGGAATCTGAAAAAGGCATTGAAAAAATTGAACTGAAAGCCGTCATGCCCCTGGACGGCAGCCATCCGCTGCGCTCCATGCTGGAAAAAGCCGCCATGACCTGTCCGGTCCGCCGGGCGCTGCATCCGGATCTGGAAACCCCCATCGAATGGGAATGGAGGAAATAGGGATTTCCCTTGCTCCAGGCAGGCCTGCACAGCCTGCCCTTTGATATACGCTGATATAGTCAGGGCCGCCCCGGTTGATCCGGGACGGCCCTTCCAGCCATGGGAGAATTCTGCCGATTCTTCTTTTCTGAATACCGTCCTAGAAGTTGTAGCGGTAGCCAATGCTTCCGTTGATAGAGCTGGAGCCGCTGCGGATGTCCGCATTCCCGTCCGCAAAGATGACGCTCTGCGTGCCCACCGGGATGCTCAGGCCCACGCCAACCTGGAAGGCCGTAGCCCCCGCCTTGGCACCGTATACCGGGCGCGTGTAGGAGGGGTCCGCCAGGAAGCCCACATTGGCCTGCCCGCGGCGGTCGCCCATGTCCTGGGAGACATTCGCCCGTACTTCTCCCAGCGCTTCCCGCCCGAAGAGGTTGGAGCCAAGGAGGCCGGAGAGCCTGGCGCCCACCGCAACAGCCGCCGTAGTCAGCTTCTGCTCTTCCACCCTCAGACCGGCGTTTCCGGCGGAACCGCTTTCACTGTAACCGTCCATGCGCGTCGTCACGATGGAGGCGTTGAACAGGGGCTGGAGAATCACGCTCTTGTCTTCATTGAGGGCGATGTCGTACGCCAGTTCATACATGGCGCCGAAGCCGGACCCGGTCGTGCTGCCGTGGGCCTGGTAGGAGCCCGTGCCGTAGTCCACCGTGCGCGTGAGTTTGGCGTCATTCCAGCCGCCCGTCAGAATCAGCAGGTGGGACCACTTGCGGGACTGGTAGCGGGCGAACAGGTTGACGTAGTAGCTGTCCAGGTCTCCGTCCGCCGTATCCGCCGCATTCGCGGTCAGGCTTCCGTAGTTGGCCGTGAACGCCGCGCCCGCGGTGAGGTGGTCGTTGATATCCACGTCCATGCCCACCGTTCCGCCCCAGGTAGAGAGCTTGTAGCCGCTTTCGTCCCCCTTGGCGTCCAGCTTGGCGTAAGACCCGGTGCCCTGCATCCACATGTGGAAGTACGGCATGTCTTCATTAATGTACGCGGGATTCACGCCCATCTGCGCCACGCGGTTGCGTATCCAGCCCATCTGGTCACGCAGGGAGTCCCGCTGGGCAATGCCCAGGCTGGTGACCGTACTGCCCGCGGCGGCGGCCAGCTTGCGTGCCGCTCCGGAGTAATCCCCGCTGTTCTGGGAGACCAGCACGGAGGTGTACAGGTCGCGCAGGGTGGTTCCCTCCTCCATGTGGTAGCGGGAGTTCCAGAGCAGGTCAGCCCCGGTGGACGCATTCCGCGTGAGGGAGGAATCACGGAAGATGTTTTCCGTGCGCGCCGTCCCGGTGAGGATGATGGCCGTCATGCTGTCATTGGTAGCCAGGTGCAGGTTCTCATACAGGAGCTGAGGATCATGTCCTGAAGGGTGACGTTGTCTCCCAGAGAGACCAGCGCACCGTCCGTCGTCTTGAACAGTTCCATGTTCAGCGTTTCCGTATTCCCGGTGACCAGGGTGTCCAGGTTGCTCATGACCAGCGTGACTTCTCCCGTTCCGTCACCCAGCGTGATGTTCCCGCTGGACGTGACGAACGGGTTGCCCAGCCCTTCCACCGTTGTGGAGGAGGTGGTGATGGTCACCGTGCTGTTCCCCGTTACGCTCAGGCCGTCCGTGCCCAGCGTGAGCTGGGTCTTGGGATCAGACGCGCTGCCGATGTTGAGCGTGCCGCCGTTCACCGTGATGCCCTTGTAAGCCGCCTGCGCCGGATTGCCGCCTTCCGTCGGCGCTCCGGCCAGGGTCAGCGCGCCGCCGTCGGTCACGTTCAGGTTGTAGCCGGCGTTGCCCGCGCCCTTGATGGTTTGTACGCTGCCGTTTCCGGATTTGAAGTTGAGCGTTCCGGAAGCCCCGTCCAGCGTACCGGTAAAGGTATGGGAGGTGGAGGAGTCCACCGTCATTTCCGCACCGCTCAGCTTCAGGGCGCCTCCGCCCGTCAGGCCGGAAACCGTGTTCACGGAGCCGGCCGCGGTGGACAGCGCGGAACCTTCCCGGATGTCCAGCAGAACGCCGTCCAGGGAGGAGCCGTTGCCCAGCGTCAGGGAGGAGTCCGTTCCGTCCCCGCCCAGGGTCAGCGTGCCGTCCCCGGAGATGGTCACGTCCGTCACATGGCTGCCGGCCTGCTGTCCGGTGACCACGAGCTGGGCGCCTTTACCCAGATCCAGGGTGCCGCCGCCCGTGCCGGAGGCCAGGTTTTCCACCGTCGTCACGCGGGAAGCGCCGTCATTCCTGCCGCCCAGCGTAATGTCTCCGCCCGCGAGTTCCAGCGTGGTGAGGCTGTTGCCCGTGCCGTTCAGGACAATGTTCCCTTCCGTGGAGCTCAGCTTGGAGTCATTCCCCGTGAAGCTGCCTTCCACCGTAAGGGTTTCAGCACCTTTCTTGATGAAGTCCACATGGTCGCCGCTGATGGTGCCGCCGTAGCTGTTGCTGCCGGCGTCCACGTTCTGGATCAGGTCCACCACGGCATGGTTGGCCGCCGCATCCGCCGCCGTATTCGTCACCACCAGGGCGCCGTTGCTGCCGATCAGGTTGCTGACTTTCAGGCCGTCTCCGTTCCGGGAGGCGTCCGGGGCTCCGTCCAGGCTTATATTAAGCGTGGTTCCGTTGATGCCCACGGCCTTGTAGGGGTCTAGGGCGGCGTAGTCGGTGATGTTGGGGTTGTCGGAATTGGGGGTGGTATCCACCAGGTAGACTAGGTCCGTATTGCCGCTGACCATCAGCGTTCCGTCCGCACCCAGGACTTCCGTCACCGCATAACCCAGGGAGGCCAGCAGCGGGGAGAAGCTGATCTGCTTGTAATTGTCCACCGTCAGCGTTCCCGTGGTCAGCACCAGTCCCACGCCGTCCGCGGAATCCCGGTTGGCGGAAAGCAGGTCCAGAACGCCCTGGTTGCTGAGGTTGATGGTCGTGGTGGCGGCGGAGAGCGTCAGGCTGTCCGCGTCAATGACGCCCTGCCCGGTTGCTCCGCCCGCGGTCAGGCTGCCGCTGTCCAGCTTGAGCGTTACCGTTTTGCCCGTCATGTCCAGAGGACCGGAAACTCCGGTAAGCCGGGAGAAGTCCTCCATGACGATGGAACTGACGAGGCTGCCGGACAAGCCGCCCAGATTGATGGTGTTCAAGGCGCCCTGCGTTCCGGCGGAGGCCGCCACTTCCACGTTTCCGGCGGTTTTGGCGCCCGCGTTTGCCAGGCTGCCCTTCGTGATCAGGATGACGTTGGCTGCATTCTGGGAGGCCAGGTCCAGAACGCCGTTGTTGATGGTGACCCGCCCGGACCCCAGGGAGTCAGCCCCCGCCAGAGTGACGGTGCCCGTTCCGGAAAGGGTGGTGGACCCGGTAAATCCGGTATTGCCAGCCGCCAGCGTTATATTCCCGGTGGTGTCAATGACCAGGGCACCGGCTCCGGAGAGGGCTCCCGCCCAGGAGCTTCCGTCACCCAGCCGCGCCGTAGCGCCGCCTGCAATGGAGAGGGTGCCCAGGAAGGTGTTCGCTCCCATGAGTTCCAGCGTTCCGGCGTTCACGGATACCGTGCCGCCGGCCGTGCCGCTGATGACGCCGCCATAGGAGAAGTCACGGGCAAAGGCCAGCGTGGAGTTGTTCTGGATGTCTATGCTGTCCCCCAGCTTGGTCACATTGGCGGAGTTCACCGTGACCGTGCCGCGGTGCACCTTGAGCTGGCCGTCCAGGTTGACGCTGCCCGTCAGGGTGATGTTGCCCGCGCCCTGGGTGGAGAACGCCGTGCCGCTCAAATCGCCGCTGAGGGTGAAGTCCTTGGTGGCAAAAATCTGGTTGCCCGTAAAGACAATGTCATTGGCAAAGGTTCCCCCGGCCGTCCCGTTCCACTCCGTACGGACATTGGAGTCCGCCAGGTTCACGGTGCCGTCCGTTCCCATGGTCACGTTGTTCAACTGGAAGTACCCGGCTGTCACGGACAGGGTTCCCTGGAATTCCGTGCTCATGTTCAGGACATTGGCTCCGTAGTTGGTTCCCAGCCCCACGGAAATGGTACCGGTCCCGGAGGCGTTCAGGTTGAGCGCCGTGTTGTCATTGGCGCCGCTGACCGTCAGCACGGAGCCGGAGGCCAGCTCCACGGTTTTTCCGTTGGCCAGGGCCTTGGCGGCGGTAGCCGTCACGTTTTCACCCAGGATGAGGGAGCCGTCCGTCCACGTCATGTTATCCGCGGTGAATGCCGTGGCAAAGGCGCCGGAAGCCAGATTGAGGCTGCCGCCCTGCAGGTTGATCATGCCCATGCCCGGCTGGACGTCCGCCGTTGCCAGCGTGAGCGTGCCGCCCGTAACGGTGACGGCTCCGGAACCCAGGGAATTGGCGACCTGGGCCACCAGTTCGCCCTGCTGGATGGAGATGGCTCCCGCCCAGCCCGTGTTGTCCAGATTCAGGGTCAGCTTGCCTTCGCCGCGCTTGGTCAGCGTGCCCTGGGCAATTTTCCCGGTGCCGTCCGAGGCGAAGACATAGTCGCTGCCCGCGGCGTTGTTCACCGTGATGGAGGCCGGATTCACCGCCCCGGACAAGGTAACGGTACCGGCACCGGAGCTGTTGAAGACCAGGTTCTGCCCGGCGGCCGTATCCGCAGAGCCGTCAATGCCCCACTGGGCGCCCGTGTTCGTGTCGCTCCAGGTCATGCCTTCCGTTCCCTGCCAGATCCACACGTCCCCGGCGGAAGTCACCACCAGCTTGAGGGTGGTGCCCGTCTGGACCAGTTCGTAAATCAGCGTTTCGTCTCCGGTGTATCCGGCCCAGTTGAAGATGGCGCTTCCGGCATCAAGCCCGCTTGCCGCGGAGATGAGCGTGTATTCCCCGGCTTCCGTAATCCCTTCAAGGCCGTTCAGGGTGAGGGTGAAGGTTCCGGCGCCGAAGGCTCCGCCCACCCCCATGGAGGAACTGATGTCCATCGTCAGGGTGGAGCTGTTCGCCAGATTCAGCGCGCCGGCGGTAGTCATGCGGGTGTTGGCGGCCATCGTGATATTCCCCAGAGCGGTGGCTCCGGTGGAAGTCAGGGCCAGCGCTCCTCCGCGGATGTCCGTGAGCCCGGTATAACTGACCGTACCGCCCAGCGTCAGCGTTTCATCGCTGACCTTGGTCAGGGACAGGACTCCGGTTGTGTCATAGGAGATGGTGGTGGCTCCGTAGGCAATGGCAACGCCCTGGTCCGTGATCGTTCCGTTGTACGTGCCGGAACCCACCGTCAGCGTGCGTGCGCCGCCCACGGCGCCCACCTGGGAGTTGGCCGTGCCGTCCAGGGAGGCGATTTCAATATCCCCCAGCACGCGCATGAAGGCGAATCCCGTGGTGTCCGTGCCGGACGTAAGGGTCACCCCGCCCTGCGCCATGGAGGTGCGCATGTCAAGCCCCGTGCTGTACCCGTTGGAGGCGTTCATGGTGATCATGCCGGTAAATCCGGAGGCGTCGCCGCCGATGATGAGCTTGCCGTTGGAATTGTACTTGTTGTCGCCCGCTCCGCGGCTGTAAGTGAGACTGCCGGCGCCGGTGAGCGTTCCGGTGAAGCCCATTTCCTTGGCCCAGCTCGCTATGCCGGTAACTGTCACATTCCGTTGACGGTAACGTTTCCGGTAAAATTGTATTGATAATTGGTGGCGTTTGCCTGGGAAGCGTCATTCCATCTCAGGGAGACGGAATCCGAAGCGGAAGTTCCCAACACCAGGTCGGAGCCGATCACATGGTGGGAATTGCTTCTGCCGCTGATGTTCAGCATTGTCCCGTCATGGAGCGTGACGGAGGAACCGGCTGATCCCCAGTTGATGGAAGCTGTATTATCCCCCACCTGAAGGTTGCCTTCCTGCACCAGAATGTGGCCGGAATTGGACCCCGTCAGTTTCAGGAGCCCCGTACCGGTTTTCCGGACGGTCCCGGCTCCGGTGATGGCATTGCCGAAAACGATGTCTGACGGAGTTGCCAGGGTAATGAAAGAATTGGCGTCCGGTGAGAGAGAGAACACCGGGTTGGTCACGGCGCCCAAATCCACCGTAACCGTCGCGCCGTTGGCCGCTCCCAGGAAGGAACCGGCCCCCCAGGTAATACCTGTGGCAGGCAGGGCCGTATCATAACTGAACGCCAGAACGCCCTGCGACACGGCGACGGTGGTTCCCGTGCCGAGTATGGAAGCGGAACCGAGGACCAGCGTCCCGGCGCCTTCCTTGGTAATGACCGTATTGGCGATTCCTCCGGTTCCCGTCAGTTCGTAACGGGTGGTGGAGTTACGGACCAGCATGGAGCCGGGGAAACTTCGGAATCAAGTTGCACCACGGGGCGGCCACTCCGGCCTGGTCTGCAAAGGAAACCGCCAGACCGTCCGCATACGTGGCGGGAGCGCCGCCGTTCGTCCAAATGTTTTCCGCGCTCCAGACTCCGTTTTCCCCGCCCGCCCATAACAGAAGGGTTTCCGCCGTATAAACCAGATCCCTGCCGTTGGCGGAAACGGCAATGGTTCCCGCCACGCCGTCTGCAAAGGTAGCCTTGATGGAGGAGATGTTGGTCAACCTGGTGGTGGAAAGAACGGACATGCCGTCTGTCAAGGCTCCGAATCCGGTGAGATCCAGGTTCAGTTCCCCTTCCGCGGAAAGGGAGAAGGCGCCGTTCACGTTGATCCCCGTTCCGGCTCCTCCAGCCAGTGCCAGCGTGCTGGCGCTGTCCACGTTCAAGCTTCCCGTAAAAAAGGAATTCTGGAACATGGTCACGATGTCGAAGCCGGTAATGACCGTATTGGAGAAGGAGATGGCCTGGTCAGCCGTGCTGCCGTAACCGCCCAGCAGCAAGGAGGAGGAGCCTCCCACCGTGCCGCCTTCCGTCACCCCCAGCGTGCTCCCCGTACGAAACTCGGCTTTTTTGACGGTCAGGGTGGCGTTCCCGCTTACGGTGGAATTTGCTCCGCCGCCGCCAGCATACAGGGCTCCCGTGTAGGCGCCGCCATCCAGCGTCAGGCTGGAATTGCCCCTGACGGAGGAAGTTCCGGCGGTGCCGTAGCCGCCTCCGTAAATAGCCCCGGTGAAGACGGCGGCGCTGGCGGCGGTAATGCTGACGCTGGAGTCTCCGTTAATTGTATAGGTTCCGGAACCGCCCGAATAGGAACCGCCCACGATGCTCTTGACAAAATTGCCGGAGGCCGTCCCCAGGTCAATCGTCACATTAGTGCTGCCGGTGATGGCGGCGCTGGAAGTATTATTGGTTTCATAAGCGCTGCCGCCTATGATGAAGCCCCTGACCACGGAATTAAGCGAGACGGTTTCATCCGTGACGCTCTGCATGCTGCGCACCACGACGTATGTGCTGCCGTCAATGTTATTGGTCGAGTTGTGGGCCGCCGTGCCCCCGCCTATCAAACTGCCCTTGATCACGGCGTTGCCGCCGACGGACACGTACACATCACCCGTGATTCCGGCCGCCTGGCCGTCCTTGTAATTGCCGCCTACCACCCAGTTGACGGAAGTATCTCCCTGGATCTGGGTATGGACGTCGCCCGTGATGTCCCATTTTCCGGAACCGCTCCAGTTGTTGGCATAACTGCCGCCAATAATCAGGCTATAGTTGCCCCCAGCACATCCGTCCAGATGTCGGTGGTAATCGCCGTGGCCGTGGCGTTGGTCGCGGCATCGTAATAACCGCCTGCCAGAGTCACTCCCGTCAGGTCGCCCGTTCCGGTCACGGCGTTCACGGAGCCGAACCCTTCCTGCATGGAGGAGGCGCGGATGTTGTACAAGGCCAGCGTCTGCTGGTCCGCCAGCGTGCCGGCGGCGGAGGCGGGAGCGTTTTCCAGGCCCCAGACGGAGTCCCAGACGGTGTCGTACGCGCCGGAGCCCGTAAACGTGATGACCGTTTTTCCGTCCACGGTGCTGATGGTGTACAGGGAGGCGTCAATGTCCGCCAGCGTGAAGCCGGTCCCCAGGTCCACGCCCAGGTTGTAAGAGGTGTTCACCAGCGCTTCGGAACCGAACAGGTCCTGAATTCCTGGAAACCGGAGAAATCAATCAGGCCGGAAGTCAGCGTCACGTTCTGAAGTACGGTACCCACGTTGTCCATGGAGGTGTAGTACAGGCGGCCTCCGTCCACGGTGACATCGCCCGTAATCGTCCCCGTGCCGTTGGCGAGAATGCCCATCGTTTCCCCCACCATGACGGCGTTCTGGAAATTCATGGTCCCTGCGGAGGCGGAGATAGTTCCGTTCCCCGTCAGCCCAGTCACGTTCATGGTTCCGGCGCCCGCATCCAGCCTGCCCCCCGCAAGGACGGCATTAATGTCGCCGGCCTTGGAAAGCACGGCGCCGGAGTTGACGGTGTAGGTTCCCGTAAGCGCCACGTTCTCGGAAAGGTGTACCCAGCCTGACTGGGCGACGAAGTTGCCAGCCCCGGTGATGGAGTTGTCAATGACGTCCGCCGCTTCTCCTGCGGTGCCGTAATAAGTGAGGTACTGGTTGCCGGAGGAGGTAGTCACGGCGGCGGTGCCCAGGGAACCGGAAGCATTGATGCCCAGGGAGGTGGAATTGCGCGTGATGGCGATCGTCCCGCCGATCTGGTTTTCCGTGCCGGCCAGGGTGTAATAAGTGTATTCGCTATCAGCCCCACTGATGGAAAAACCGGAGACTGCCGTAAGCACGCCCGTGAATTTGATATTCTTGCCGTACTGGGTGGTCAGATTTACTCCGGTGCCGAACGTCGTTGTCCCGGAGAAAGTAAAACCGTCCCCATTGATGGAAGCGGCATCATAATTATAGTATCCGGTGACGGCCGGGCCATCCTGAACGGTCAGCGTCGTGCCGTCCCCCATGACCAGCTTTTGGGACCAGTTGACATTGCCGGAAAACAGGGAAAGTGTGCCGCTGCTGATTTTAAGGGTGGCATCCGCGGAGGCGGCGGGAGTCAGGGCCACGGTCTTGTCGGAATTGCCCAGGGTGAACGTGCCCCCACCCGTGTAATCAACCGTCACGGTACCACCAAAGCTGCCGCCGTAGGAGGAAGAGTCCCCGGTAATGGTCAGCGTGGTCCCCTCCCCGGTAATCAGGGCGGCGGTATTGTTATGCTCCAGCTTGCTGATGGAGGTATTCACGCCCGCTTTCAGCACGGAGGCGCCGGTGGCATAACCATGACCGCCCAACCTGATCGTGGCATACTGGGCCGCAAGCGCATGGTTGAGATTCAGGAAGTTGTTCTGCGTTCCCGCCGTTGTGTTGGAGAAGAGGGAAATAACTCCATTAAAGGTACCTGGACCATTCAGGTTCAGGGTGGAAAGGTTAACGCCTCCGTTGGCGACACGGTTTACCGTTAACACGGCTTCCGGGGCGTCCCCATTCAGGTTCGTGATCGTGGCTGTGCCGGCGCCGGCAAAATTCAAGGTGGTGGAAGCCGTAACCGTGCCGACGTCATAGGTGGAAGTCCCCCCTGCCGCCACATTCACCTGCGTTCCATTGAAAGTAACATCCGCCGCATGGGAGAGCGACATAGTTGCCAAAATACCGGAAAATCCTACAAAAGTGGCGGTTCCAAGTGTTACTCCGGAAAAGGTGGTCATCAGGGCGGCTAACAAATTCAACGGCAGGTGTAATTTCATGTATCTTTTGACAGTTAATGTTTTATTTAAACAGGAAGAAACTTCCTCTTAACTTGGTAAGGCAAATATGATCATGGTGACCATACAGGATTAGCAATCCGTCGTCAAAGGAAAAGTATCAATCACAAGAGTTTTCTATAAAAAAGAAAAAACAGTCGAAGGTGTTTTTCTCCGGTTTTAATGGCAAGAAATCTTTAATACATCTCATAAACTATTAAATATGATTAGTTTCCTTCTGCGGCAAAAGATGAAAAAATACGACGGATTGCTAATCCGTTCTGCAAACCCAAAAAGTAATAAGTACAATAAGTCATTATTAATCAATTCTTTCTGAACCTAAAGAAAGTTTCTTTATCTCCCAATCCATGTTTTTACAGGGAATAACGGCATTCCAGCTTCCGAAAAAGCAGGTAGAAAAGACAACTCTGGAAACAGCATGAGAATATTCCTATTTTTTATGAATTTCAGGAAAAACAGGTAAATAAAAAACGCTGCGTGCCGCAGTATTTGGAAGGATGATTAAAAATGAAAGGGAATGCCAATCCATCAACACTCATGCACTACTCGGAAGCTCCGTCAATATCCGGGAATGATTTTCTGGAACAAATCACTCCCCACCCCATACAACCGGCCATTCTGAAAAAGTCCGGATCAGCCGTTTTTTAAAAGATCGAACGCGGGTTCAGGTATCCCTTCCGTCTTTCGGAAGCAAAAAGGGGCCGCCCCACCCTTGCATGGTGGAACGGCCCCTTTATATACTGAAAATGGATCAGGAAGGCTTATCCCCATTCTCCGTCCATTTTTTCAGGAATTCTCCCGCATCTCCCCCTGCAGCAATGTGCTTGAGCAGGGCGCTTCCCAGCACGGCGGCATCCGGACGGGCGTCTTCCGGCAGGGCCTCCAGCTGGTCCGGCGTCTGGAGGCCGAAGCCCAGCGCCAGCGGAACGTCAAATACGGAACGGGCGCGGCGCATGGTCTCCGCCACGCTCTGCTCCAGATCCGCCTTCCCTCCCGTAGTGCCGAGGACGGACACCACGTAAACGAATCCTTCCGTACAGGGCTTGTACTCCTTCATGCGTTCCACGGAGGTGTTGGGAGCCACCAGCGTTACGAGCGTCAAGCCATAAGGGGCAAAAGCTTTCCTGAACATGCCGGATTCTTCCAGCGGCATGTCCGGCACGACGAAGCCGTGGACGCCCGCTTCCACCGCATCCCGGGAGAGCCGGTCCAGGCCGTATTGATAAAAGGGGTTCACGTAACCCATCAATACCAGCTTGGCGGAGAACTGCCCCTTGCGGGCTTTCAGGCCGTCCAATATCCATTTCAGGCTGACACCGCGGGCCAGCGCGTCCCGGGAGGCGTCTTCAATGACGGGACCGTCCGCCACCGGATCGGAGAATGGAACGCCTATCTCGATGATGTCCGCCCCGGCTCCGTCAATGCGCTCCAGATGGATCCAGAAGGAATCCATGTCCGGAAAACCGGCGGTGATGAATGGAATGACGGCGCGGCGCCCCTTGGCATGGGCCTGTTCCACGGCTTCCTGCAACGGTGATTTCTGCGTATTGTTCATGAAAAGGCGGCAATTAAATGTTCAGATATTTTTTAACGATTCCCAGGTCCTTGTCTCCGCGGCCAGAGAGGTTGACCAACACGTCGCCCCCTTTGGGCAATTCTTCCGCGTGGTCCAGCACCCACGCCACGGCATGGGAAGATTCCAGCGCCGGAATGATACCTTCCCCCCTCGTGAGCGCCTGGAAGGCATTCAGGGCGGAAGCGTCGCAAACGACTCCGTAATGCACGCGGCCGATTTCCGCCAGATGGGAATGTTCCGGGCCCACGCCGGGATAATCCAGCCCGGCGGAGATGGAGTGGGAGGGTTGTATCTGGCCGTCCTCGTCCTGTAAAAGCATGGTCACATGGCCATGCAGCACGCCGGGACTCCCCAGATTGATGGGGGCGGAATTGTAGCAGCCGGGCTCGCCCGTGCCGCCGGCCTCCACGCCTACGAGACGCACATCCTCATCCTCCACAAAGGGGTAGAGCATGCCGATGGCGTTGGAGCCGCCTCCCACGCACGCCACCACCACGTCCGGCAGCCTTCCGGCGCGCTCCAGCATTTGCGCGCGCGCCTCCCGGCCGATGACGGACTGGAGCTGCCTGACCAGCGTGGGGAACGGATGGGGCCCCGCCGCCGTACCAAAACAGTACAGAGTATCCGCCTGATGGGAAATCCAGTAGCGCAGGGCCGCGTTAATGGCGTCCTTCAGCGTGCGGGAACCGCTGTCCACGGGAACTACCTCCGCACCCAGCAGCTTCATGCGCATCACATTCATGGACTGGCGCTCCACATCCTCTGCCCCCATGAAGACGGTGCAGTCCATCTTCAGGCGCGCCGCCGCCGTGGCCGTGGCCACACCGTGCTGGCCCGCCCCGGTCTCCGCGATGAGGCGCGTCTTCCCCATCATCCGGGCAAGGAGGGCCTGGCCCAGGGCGTTGTTGATCTTGTGGGCGCCCGTATGCAGCAGGTCCTCACGCTTCAGCCACAGGCGGAAGCCCAGTTTCTCCGAGAGGTGGGGGCAGAACGTCAGGGGGCGTTTCCCTGCCCGCGTAGTTGACCAGCAGATCCTGCAATGCATCCCGGTACGCCGGGGACTGCATGATGGTGTCCATGGCCTGTTCCAGTTCCATCAGGGGGGGGCGCAATGCCTCCGGAACGAAACGGCCGCCGAAATTGCCGAAGTATCCTTCTTTGTTATTCATGCGATGTGGTAAGGTGTGTAGGAAATGAGGGGCTTGAGCGCCGCCAGAAGCTTTTGCGGGCTTTTCTGGCCGGGAATGGCCTCCACGCCGGAATTCAGGTCAATGCCGTTCGGGGTGCACTGTTCCAGCGCCCTGTTCAGGGAAGCGGAGGAAAGGCCGCCGGCCAGGAACCAGGGGCGCGGGGCCTGCAGGGAAGCCAGCGCCTTCCAGTCCAGCGCGGTTCCGTGGCCGCCGCCCTGCCTGCCGGCATCCAGCAGGAACCAGGAACAGCTGTCCGCCCAGAGGTCCATCTCCCTTTGCATGGCGTCCAGGGAATCATAACTGTCCGGCCACAGAACCCGGATGACTTTTCCCGCGCCGATCCGGCGCGCGCAGTCCAGGGACTGGTTGCCGTGGAGCTGGGCGAATTCCAGCCGGGCCGTCTTCATGATGTCCATGATCTGCTCCGCATCCTGGTTCACGAACACGCCCACGCGGCGGATCAGCGCGGAATCCAGCGCGGCGGCGCGTTCCGGCGCGATATAGCGCGGGCTTTTGGGGTGGAACACGAACCCGCAGAAGTGGGCCCCCATTCCCATGGCGGTTGACAGGTCACTCTGGCGGGTAATCCCGCACACCTTGATTGCGAATGAATGTTTCTTCATCTTGTTTCTTCTAAAATTGCAGCCAGTTTTTCACCCGGCTTTCCGCCGTCCATCAGGGCTGTGCCCATCAATACGGCCTGGAAGCCCGCTTCCGCGGCTTCCCTGAGATGCTCCCCGGCGCTCATGGCGCTGGCGGCTATCCACACTTCCCCGTCCCGGCGGAGTTTCCCCAGGTCTAGGCAGGCCTGCCTGTCCGTTTCCAGCGTATCCAGGTCACGGGCGTTCACCTGGATGATGCGCGCGCCGGATTCCCGGGCAAGCGCCAGGTCCCCCTCGTCAAAAATCTCCACCACGGCCTGCATGCCGTAGGCTTCCGCCTGTTCCCGCAAAACACGGAGTTCCCGTGCATCCGGCGTCAGGCGCACGATGAGCAGCAGGGCGGAAGCCGGGGTGGAAGCCGTCTCCATCACCTGAAGCTGGTGGAAAATGAAATCCTTGCGGAGCATGGGAACCCCGGTGCGGTGCATGCGTTCCAGATACCCGATGCGGCCGCCGAAAAACCGTTCCTCCGTCAGCACGGAAATGCAGGAGGCCCCGGCGGCGGCATACTGTTCCGCCACATCTTCCGGCTTCAATCCCTGGGCAATGACGCCGCGCGACGGAGACGCCTGCTTGAATTCCGCAATCACGGCCACGGGCTGCCCGGCGGGTGTCTCCGCAATCGCCTTCAGAAAATCCGGCCTGCGCCCCTTCCAGGGGCGCGGCAGTTCCCGGCGGGACGCCAGGTCCGTGAGCAGGGCGATTTCCTCCGCCTTGGCCTCCCTGAACCGGTCAAGCAACATGGAGCGTTCTCCTTCCTACGCCGGCGCACACGGCCTCACGGGCCTTCGCCATGCAGACGGCCAGGTCCATGTGGTCCTCCAGCAGGAACATGGCCATGCCCACATTCAGAATCACCATGTCCATCATGGCGTGGGGGCCCCTGCCCGCCAGAATATCCTTCAGCACGGCCACCGCCTCCGCCTTGGAATGGACGGCCAGCTCCCCGGGATCACAGGGCTGGATGCCGTAATCGGCTGGGTCCAGCGTCATGGGCGTCAGCTTCCCGTTGTGGACGATCATCATCTTGGTGGGCCCCAGCGGCGTCACCTCGTCATACCCTCCGGCGCCGTACACCACGGCCGCCCTGCGGATATGGGACTGGCTGAGGGTTTCCGCCAGCAGTTCCACCAGTTCCGGACGGGCCACGCCCAGCAGAATGTGGGTGGGGCGCGCCGGGTTGATCAGAGGGGCCCAGCAGGTTGAACAAGGTGCGGATGCCCAGTTCCCTGCGGATGGGCCCCACGTTGCGGAAGGCGGGATGAAAATTCGGCGCGAACAAGAAGGCGAAATTCCGTTCGTCCAGCAGGTGCTGCACGTCCTCCGGAGCCACGTCCAGCGGGAAACCCAGCCCTTCCAGAGCATCCGCGGACCCGCAGGAGGAGGACACCGCGCGGTTGCCGTGCTTCACCACCTTGTAGCCCATGCCCGCCAGCGTCAGGGACGTGGCGGTGGAGCAATTGAAGGAGCTGCGGCCGTCGCCGCCCGTGCCGACTACGTCGATGCAGTCGCCTTCCAGCCCTTCCACGCGGTTGGCGCGGCCCAGGGCAATGCCCACGGCGTGGGCCATTTCCAGCGGGGTTTCCCCCTTCATGCGCAGGCCCATCAGGAAGCAGCCCGCCTGGGCCGGCGTCATGCGTCCGTCCATGATATCCGCAAAACCGGCGGCGGCCATGTCCGCCGTCAGGTCCTGCCCGGCGGCCAGCGTATCCAGAATGCGGTTGATCCGCTTCTCCTTCTGGCCGGCGGGAACGACATTGTCCGGGAAATTGCCCAGAAGCTGGAGGCCGTCCGGCGTCAGGATGGATTCCGGATGGAACTGGATGCCCACCCACGGGCGGTCGTTGTAGCGCAGCGCCATAACCTCCCCTTCCGGACCGCGGGAAGTGACGGTGAACCGGGGATTTGGTTCGTCCTCCTTGGACTGGACCACCAGGGAATGGTAGCGGCCCACGGTCATGGGATTGGGAAGTCCTGTGAACAGCCCGGCGCCGTCGTGGATAATGTCCGAACTCTTGCCGTGCATCACGTACGGAGCGCGGGAAACCTCCGCCCCGGCAAAATAACCCAGAAGCTGGTGGCCCAGGCATACGCCCAGCACGGGAACGGCGGCGGGAAGGCGCTTCAGGAACTCCAGGCACAGCCCTGCGTTGCGCGGATGGCTGGGGCCCGGGGAAATGCACACGGCTTCCAGTTCCGGGCTGGCTGCCAGGTCCAGAATGCGCGGATCGTCGTTCGCGTACACCACGGGCTTGCGGCCCAGGGAATAAAACGCCTGCACCAGATTCCACGAAAAGGAATCGTAATTATCAATGAACAGAAACATGGTCTTCTCCTTTCAAAATCACGTCAATAATCCTGCCTTTATTCATGCACTCCTGCCATTCGGCGGCCGGATCGGAATCATAAACGATGCCGGCGCCCGCCTGCCAGTGGATGCGGCCATTCTTCACCCACATGCTGCGGATGGTGATGCCGGAATCCATATGCACGCCATTCTTGTCCAGCCCCAGCCAGCCGATGCACCCGGCATACGGGCCGCGCGGCAGGGGCTCCTCCTCCGCCAGGATTTCCATGGCGCGCACCTTGGGTGCGCCGCTCACCGTTCCGGCGGGGAAGGCCGCGCCGAGAATGTCGATGGCGTCCAGACCGTCGTTCACCTGGGCGGTCACACGGGAAGTCATGTGCATCACGTGGGAAAAACGTTCAATCTCCATCAGCCTTTCCAGCTTCACGGAGCCGGGTTTGGCGACGCGTCCCAGGTCGTTGCGGCCCAGGTCCACCAGCATCACGTGTTCGGAACACTCCTTGGGGTCCTTGAGCAGGTCGGCGGCCAGGGCGGCGTCTTCCTCGTCGTCCCTGCCGCGCTTGCGCGTTCCGGCAATGGGAGAAAGCTGGAGCTTGCCGTCCGTGCAGCGCACCATCAGCTCCGGGGAGGAACCGAACAGGGTGACGCCCGGCAGGCTCATGAAAAACATGTACGGAGAAGGGTTGATGCTGCGCATGCGGCGGTACAGCGTGAAGGCGTCTCCGTGGAACTCCGCGGAGGCCTGGGAGGAAAGCACCACCTGGATGGCCTCCCCGTTGTGCAGCAGCTCCTTGATATGCTCCACGCCCTTCATGTAGCCCGCCTGGTCCGGCGTGCGCGTGACCTCCCCGATGGAGGGTTCCTCCGTCTCGTGCAGGGGTGTGTGGGCAAGGTCGCGGTGTTCGCCCAGGCTGATCTGGGTAAGGCGGTTGTACAGGTGGTCAAACACGATCACGGTGCCGGCCAGCACCAGGCAGGACTCCGCGGAAGAGGGGGGAATGGTCTGCGCCAGCTTGGGCTGGAAAAGGGCGGCCGTCTCATACCCGAAGTAGCCGTACAAAGCCCGCGTGATGGGGGCCTGCCGCTTGTCGTCGCCCACCAGTTCCAGCCGCTGCATCAGGACGCGCAGCCCGTCTAGATAAGGCATGCCGTCCAGCTCCTTCAAGGAGGCCAGCCGCTCGTCGCTGACGGTCAGGGAAAGCCGGGCGTCCGCACAGGAAACGGTCATCAGGTAATCGCAGGCGATGACGCTGTAGCGGCCCCACTTGCCGTCCACCTCCGCGCTTTCCAGCAGAAGACCGGGGGTTTGGTCCCGGGTGAGGCTCAGGAACAGGCTGATGGGCGTCTCCAGGTCGGCGCTCAGGCGCCGGCTGTGTTGTTGGAGGGTGATGATGGATGGTGGTTGCATGGATGGATCATTGTGTAAGTGGAAAATAAAAAAACTGCTTTGACTCTCGGAGGAATCAAAGCAGTTCTAAAAAATTATCATAGCTGAACGCCACTACTGCACATCGGGATTCCCCCGTCCGGACATGGGTACACGCCACCAATACCCGTTGCCGTAATAACGGGTGTTGCTAAAAAAGGGCTGTACTGTGCTGAATGGCATCTGCGCGTTTATTACTCCTCTCCCCCGCCCTTGTCAAAAAAACTTTTCGTCAATGGCAGAAAAAAATCCAGGCAGCCCTTCCTGCCAGCCGGCGAAAAAGAGCCCTTTACACAGCATGCGAAAAAAGGAACGTCAAAAAACGGAAGAACCGGCCGCCGGAATCTTCACAGTCTCCGAACGCCTGTTTCCGCCCCGGATGCACCGGCTACTGTTTCTCTCCCCGCACACGGCTTTCCATTTCCAGAAGGCGGCATTTGGCGGCAAGCCCTGCCTCCTGGGAGCGGTATGCTTCCAGCCGGAGGGAAGGATCCGCCTCCAGTGACTTCTGAAACACACGGTATTCCTCTTCACGGAGAGCCACAATTTCCTTTTGGAAGGCTATTCCCTCCTTGAGGGAAGCGGCATGGTCGCGGCGGAACTCCAGAAGCTGCAATCTGGCGGAAACAGTCTCCGTCCAATGGCACAATCCGGACTTGTAGCGCTCCTTCATCAGATCATCTATCCTGACCAGGATTTGTTCCCGTTCCTGAAGGAGTGATTTCATCGTTTCCCCTCCCGGAGAGGCGGAAGCAACGCATGCCGTCAGCAATAAAAGCAGGGTAGTTCTCATGACTCCCCTTGTACACCGCAGGAAAACCGAATCAAGAAGAAAAAACAGCGTTCTTCCCTGAACGGCAGATACTACCCCCATATAAAAAACGGGAGCGCCGGCGGTTACCCGGCACTCCCGTTATCATGATGCAGCAAGCTCCCTGCTTAGAACAGAGTCACGGCGATGTTGACACCGGCGGTGACAATGGCCACCATGCTCATCAGCTTGATCAGGATATTCAGAGAGGGGCCGGACGTATCCTTGAAGGGGTCGCCCACCGTGTCGCCGATGACGGCGGCCTTGTGGCTTTCCGAGCCCTTGCCGCCCACATGGCCCTGCTCAATGTACTTCTTGGCGTTGTCCCACGCGCCGCCGGAATTCGCCATGAACACGGCCAGAACAAAGCCGGAGGCCAGCCCGCCGGCCAGCAGGCCGAACACGCCGGGAACGCCGAACACCAGCCCCATGCAAATGGGAGTAATCACCGCCAGCACGGACGGCCAAATCATCTCATGCTGGGCGCCCGCCGTGGAAATCTCCACGCAGCGCACGTAATCCGGTTCCGCCTCCCCGGTCAGAATGCCCTTGATTTCCTTGAACTGGCGGCGCACTTCCTTCACCATCTTTTCAGCGGCACGGCCCACGGCGTTCATGGTCAGGCCGCAGAACAGGAAGGACATCATGGCGCCCACGAACAGGCCCATGAGCACCTTCGGATTCATCAGGGTCACCTGGAAATAGCCCATGAACTCGGACAGGGTGCAGGTGGTGATCTTGGACACCTCCACGCTCACGGCATCATTGATCTTGTACATGGTATTTCCGGTGGCCTCGCTCCAGTGCAGGATGGAAATCTTCAGCTCTTCAATATAAGAAGCCAGCAGGGCCAGGGCGGTCAAGGCGGCGGAGCCGATGGCAAAGCCCTTGCCCGTGGCGGCCGTCGTGTTGCCCAGGGCGTCCAGGGCGTCCGTGCGGCGGCGTACTTCCGGGTCCAGCTTGCTCATTTCCGCATTGCCCCCGGCGTTGTCGGAAATGGGACCGTAGGCATCCGTCGCCAGCGTCAGGCCCAGCGTGGAAAGCATCCCCACGGCGGCGATGCCGATGCCGTACAGGCCCTTGCTCATCTCGGCCCCGGTAAAATGCCAGTCCCCGGAGGCCATGCCGTAGGCCAGGACGGTGCCCACCACGATCGTAATCACGGGAATGCAGGTGGAAATCATGCCGATGCCGATGCCGGAAATAATGACGGTGGCGGGACCGGTCTTCGCGCTGTGGGCGATCTTGCGGCAGGGGTAGGAATCATGAGAGGTGTAATGCTCCGTGCTCTTTCCGATGATGATGCCCACCGCCAGGCCGGTCACGATCGCGCCCCAGATGCCGGCCCAGTTGTCCAGCCCGATGAGCTGGAGCAGGAAGGCGGAGGCAATGGCGATCAGGAAGGAGCTGAGGTTGATGCCGCGGTTCAGGGCGGCCATCAGTTCCGTCTGGGAGGCGCCGCGCTTCACGCGCACCGCATACACGCCCAGGAGTGAAAGGATGGTGCCGAGGGCGGCAATCAGCATGGGGGTGAGAACGGCCTTGATCGCCATGTCCGGCACGGCTATGTAGGCCGCCGCGCCCAGGGCGGCGGAAGCCAGGATGGAACCGCAGTAGGACTCGTAAAGGTCCGCGCCCATGCCGGCCACGTCGCCCACATTGTCGCCCACGTTATCCGCGATGGTGGCTGGGTTGCGGGGGTCGTCTTCAGGAATGCCCGCTTCCACCTTGCCCACCAGGTCCGCGCCTACGTCCGCGGCCTTCGTGAAAATACCGCCGCCCACGCGGGCGAACAGGGCCTGGAGGGAGGCGCCCATGCCGAAGGTCAGCATCGTCGTGGTAATCACCACCAGGCGGGTGGAAAGCTCCATGTCCTCATAAAACCAGTCCAGAATCCAGTACCAGGCGCCGATGTCCAGCATGGCGAGGCCCACCACGGTCAGGCCGAGAACGGCGCCGGAACGGAAGGCAATCTGGAGGCCGGCGTCCAGGGAATGGCGGCAGGCGTTCGCCACGCGGCCGGAAGCGTACGTGGCCGTCTTCATGCCGATATACCCGGCAAGGCCGGAGAAAAAGCCGCCGGAAATAAACGCGAAAGGCACCCAGGGATTCTGAATGTGCAGGCAGTAGGCCAGAAAGGCGAAAACGACCGTGATCAGCACGAAAAAAATGGCAACAATCTTGTATTGCTGCCGTAGGTAGGCCATCGCACCGCTGCGAACATGCTTGGCGATCATTCTCATGACCTCGTTCCCCTCATCCTGGGCCTTCATGCGGTAAAAAAACACGCCCGCGAAAACGAGGGCCAGCACGGAAGCCGATGGGATGAGCCAAAATAAATCCTGGATGGTTATCATTGTCAGTACACTTTAAATTAAAGTGGTAGGAAAATAGCACTCCCCCGGCTTTACTCCAAGAAAAAACCGCTGTCCGGGACGGAAAATTCACCTTCCTGCGGAAAGACCAGGACGGATGCGAAACCGGAAGGGAACAAGGAAGAAGCAAGTTCTGCGAGGATTAATCCAAAGCATGGCCTGCCTCCGTAAAAACTGTTTTTCCAAGCTTCCGCCGCTTCTGCTCCCAGGACGCGCAACCGGGCATGTCACCACCCTCCGATGTCGTCCGCGATGCGGCAAAATCCCTCCCTGCCGGGCGCAGGGAGGGTATTCCTGCCAGCCGCTTTCCGGGAACATTCCGCTCCACTGAGGCATTCTGTTCATCCCTCCCCCGGCAGGCAAAGCCCAAAACCGCGGGAGGAGAAGCCCCGTCCGTCAATCAGCCGTGCTGTCAATGACGGCCAGTTCCTCCGGAGAAAACCGCGTATTCTTCAACGCACCCAGGCAATCCCTGATCTGGGCGGGGCGGCTGGCCCCGATAAGGGCGGTGGTCACGGCCGGCTCCCTCAATACCCAGGCCAGGGCCATCTGCGCCAGGCTCTGGCCGCGATCCTGCGCCAGGGCTGCCAGGCGGCGGACTCTGTCCCCATGATGCAGCACGCGTTCTTCCGTCAGGAAGACGGAAGCCCCCGCCGCGCGGGAATCTGCGGGAATTCCCTCCAGATAACGGTTCGTCAGCATCCCCTGAGCCAAGGGTGAAAACGCCACGCAGCCGAGCCCTTCCTCCCGGATGGCGGCGAAAACTCCCGCCTCCGGCTCCCGGTTGAACATATTGTACCGGAGCTGGTGCACCAGGCATGGCACGCGGGCTTCCCGGAGCATGGCGCAGATCTGCCTGGTCTGTTCCGCCGGAAATTTGGAAATGCCGGCATACAGGGCCTTTCCGGACTGGACCGCCGTCACGAGAGCCCCCGCCGTCTCTTCCAGCGGAGTTTCCGGATCATGCCGGTGCGCGTAAAAAATATCCACATAATCCAGCTTCATCCGGGAAAGGGACTGATTCAGGCTGGCAAGCATGTGCTTGCGGGAGCCCCAGTCCCCGTACGGTCCCTCCCACATCAAATGCCCCGCCTTGGTCGCAATCACCAATTCGTCGCGGTAACGGGACAAATCCTGCATGAAAATACGCCCGAAACACTCTTCCGCGGAACCGGGGGGCGGCCCGTAATTATTTGCCAGGTCAAAATAGGTAATGCCGGAATCAAAAGCGCCGTGAACAAGACGGCGCGCGTTCTCGTAATCGGACTCCGCGCCGAAATTGTGCCACAGCCCCAGCGACACGGGGGGCAGCAGCAATCCCGACCGCCCGCAGCGGCGGTAATCGGTACCGGCATAACGTTCCGGATCAGGCAAATAACTCATGGTCTTTCAATTCAATGGGATTAATCAGGAATGCGCGGAACGGCCGTGACGAACGCCGTTTCTCCACTCTTCAGTGGAATACTTGGATGAAAGCAGTTCCGCCACACGGGCGGCCATGCCGGGGAAAAGGGAGGAATCCGTACGCAGCATATGCGTATCCGCCAGACGGGAGGCAAGCATCACGTCCCAGCCGTCAGGCAGGCGGCAATTCTGGATGCTGCCCTGGTGGAGGACGCCGTCGCGCACGCGCCTCTGGCCCCCGCCCGCCAGTTTTTCCCCGGAAGGCAATACCAGGTCACTGGTCACGGGGCTGGAAAAACAGGCGCGGCCTCCATCGGGCGCGTCCCCGGCCAGCATCACGCACTCCACGCCGCAATCCTTCAGCACGCGGGCCAGCGCCCCGTGAATCCACCGGTACAAGGTGGCGCTTGAAGGGCGCCCCTGCCCGTCTCTGCGGTGCATGGCCAGGGTAAAGGGAATATCCTGCCGGTGATCCACAATGCCGCCGCCCGTCCAGCGGCGGACAAAATGCAACTCCTCTCCGGGGAAAATCCTCCGGGCCGTGCCCTCCTCGTCAAAATAGCCGAACGTCACGGCCGGCTCCCCCCACCGGTATATCCGCAGAACGGGGAATTCCCCCCACTCCAGCAGGGCCTCATCCACAGCCATGGCTTCCGCTGCGCTTCTAGCCACGGGATCGCGCCAAAGAATCAGCTCCGGCAGCGGAGGCAAATTGCCCACAACATCTGCAAATCCCGGCATAGATCGGAAACAGGGTTAACAACAAGGTAGGGAATGCCGCTCCGGAAAAGGCGGGGCACCGTGAAAACAGGCGGCCGCCGACTGTTCCGGACTTGGGCCTAATGGCTCAGCGGAAGGGAAACGCGCTGCGTAAAGGATCGGGTATAACGTTCGAAAAACTCCTCCGGGGAGGGAGCGGGACGCCCCTTGCGTATCTGGTCCACCAGGGCCATGCCTTCATCCGTCACCACCGTCATGGAAATGGTCACTCCGGTGACGCGGCCCGACTTCAAATCGTCAATATTCATCCCGCTGCCGATCACGTCCAGCCGGTTGCCGTACACGTCCATCTGGGAGCAGGACCCCAGGCGGTTGGCGCCTGTCGTCATGACGGGAATCAGGACGGACGCCCTCTGCGTCGCATCCTTGTCGGACTTGTTGCTGCCGGAACTGCCGATCTTCTTCTGGTAATCTACCTCAAAAATGAGGGTCATTTCCACCACATTCTCCACCAGGAAATTGGCGGGAATGGTTTCATCCTGCTGGAAGCGGGAATAGGCGGCCCAGAGGTCCTCCTTGCCCAGAAGCTCCCGCACGGTATCCTCCGCACTCACCAGATTGCGGTACAGGGCATATACGGGAAACCCGTCCGACTCGGACGTGGCGTCCCGGTCAGAATCTGGTCACGGTAAAGCAGCTTGTAGCCCACGCAATTCACGTCGCCGATGATGCGGTCGTTCCTCATGTCCATGCTGGACTTGGCCGGATTGCGGTCCGTGGGCGTGGTAAAGAAAATCAACTGGGAGGCATTCGTAATCTTGGCTCCTTCCGGTCCCATGGTCATCATATTGACGCGGGACTCTGCGGCGGAAGGCCTGCGGCCCCTGCCCTGGGAGGAAGAGGCGGTCCGGGCGCCACGGCCGGCAAGATCGCTGTCCCTCTGCACGAGCATCCATTCAAAGGGGTTTCCGGGGCGGAACTGCATGCTCTCAAAATCCTTGGTCAATGGTATCCATCGCCGTACGGGCGAGCGTCGTCGTCCGCACGTCCCTGAAGCCACCCATCTCCGATATCCACACCGCGGACGTCAGCGCCACGATCACAAGCACAAGAATCGTCGTGATCGTCATGGCCGCCAGCAGCTCAATCAGAGTAAACGCACCGGATTTGATTTTGGCAAATGTCTTCATGATTCTTTCAGTATCTTGATGATGCGGTTAACGGCGGAAAGCAAGATTGCGCGTGGGACGTCTTCAAATCCCACGTTGTATTCTGCAAACGTTCCGGGTCCGTATTCAGCAATTGGAAAAATTCCGCCTGGTACAGCACTTCCGCACCCCAGGGCAGATTCAGGCCGCCGCCCCCCTTCTCCGCCGTGTACACGTACTGGGACGGGTCCGTAATGATCCGGCCGCGGTTGTAGGGGTTGGAAATCACGGCGTACTTGGGAGCCAGCTTGTAGCCGTAGGCGTTGGAATCCATGCGCTCCACCACCAGCTGGGTCATGCGCACCGCGAACACGGGCCCTACCAGGGCCTTGAAATCATTCCAGCGGTCCTTGTTGTTCGCCAGGCATACGCCCGTAACCACGGCGGAATTCTTGCCGGGAATGCTGCCGCCGTCCTCCAGCCAGGGCTGGGGCGTGCCGTCCTTGCGCACGGGCTTGGACAAATCCGCCCGGTAATTGTACACCAGAATGGTGGTGGCGGGCTTTGCCGTAAACTGCATCCAGTAAAAAGCCTTGTCAAAGGCGGAAACATACCTGCCGGGGGAAGACTTCTTTGCATTGCCCGCCGCCCGTTCCGAATTGCGGAGCTCTCCAAGCTCCGCCGTCAGGGCATGGACAATGCGGTCCGCCTCACGAATGGTCAGGGCGGCCTGGACCGTTCTCCTGGCCGGGATGAACATGGCCATAAACACCACGATCAGCACCCCGACCACGCCGATGGCAAGCACCACCTCTGTCAGGGTAAACCCTTTGGAACGAACCTGTTTCATACGATTGGTCAACATGGTAATAAAATCCTGTAAAATTATTGGGAATCACCTGCTCATCCGTCCTCAGGCGGCTTATATTGCCCCTTGGGATAAATCACGATGCCGCCGGCCAGCCCCGGCTTGCCGTCCGTCATGGGGGAGGGGCGTTCTTCCTTGCCGTCCCCGGCAGAACCGGAAACCACTACCAGGCGGGTGGGAGCATTCGGCTGGGACATGCGGCCCTCCTCGTCAAACTCGATGAAATAAATATCGGTCAGGCCGTTGCCGGGCAGATTGACGGTATCCTGTCCGTCCCGGCTGGAAAAGCTCTTGTACGTGCTTTTGGCCCTGGACTTGCCCGAACCTTCCAGCAGGGGTGCTGTAGGTGGGGCTGATATAAAATCCGGCGGGAAGCGTCTGCAGGCGGTTGACAAGGTGCCACTTGCCGGTGCGCGTATTCTTGGACATCACGCCCAGGGTGCGCATGTTCCGGCTCGCGTCGTCGGGGGTGCTGACAATAATCAGGCGGCTCCAGGTTCCCTTGCCCATGGCATCCAGCCGGGCCTCCTGCACCATGCCGTCCACCATTTCAACAGCGACTGGAGCCCCTGCGCCCGCCGCCGCCTCTCAGCATGCTGGCGGCAAGAGCCATCATGGCAACCATGATGGTAATGACGACGATCAATTCCACCAGGGTAAACCCTTTTCCCCCTGCGGAAAAACGAAAATGTGCAGCTCTGGAATGTGCGGAAAAATTTCTCATACAGGTCATGCAGGATTGAACAACGATTTTTGGCATGCTACCCATTTCACACGGCCACGGCAATCATTTTTGAGAAACGGGAGGCCGAAAATGTCCGCACTCCAATAAAATTCCACAGGGTATTCATCACCCGGTAACTCCTGCCGGCATCATCCGTCCGGAAAAACAACATTTCCGGCTGGGTCAATCCCCACAATCCAAGGGGGATAGGAAGGAAAGTTCTCCGATATCCCCTAATGCGGCCTCCGGAAGTTCCCTATCCTTTCATGCCACTGTCTTCCCGTAAAAACCGGGATAAAGGAAATCAGGCCGGAAAAAATTACAAACTTACTCAGCGGTGCCGAGGGAACCCTCCCTGAAACTTCCTTTTTCCTTTCCTGCAATCGGATGGAAGCAACGTCTTCCCTTACGGCAACAACAGTTTAAAAAAGTTAATTTACCCAACTCTCTTCCGGACAAGAAGGCAGCCTTTCATCCATCGGAAAACGCAGAACAGGGAAAATAAACTCAGCAGGATGTGGACCAGGGCCTCATGCCTCCTTTGCTCCATGAAAAATCGGCTTGCGGGAAAAAGTAAAAATCCGCCCGCCATTTTCTTTTTCGTCCTACTCATGAAAACCGCTCCTCCCCGACTTCTCAGGCCACCCTTTTCCCTTTATTTCCCGTTTTTTTACTGCGCCTGTCCCATGGCCCGAACCTCCCTGCCTGATTCAGGCACAAAAAGGGCCTTGCACCCGTACGGCACTCTCACTATTCCGTTCCGTCATGCCAAACACATCACACTCGCCGCTATTGGAAAAAACCATCGAACGATTCCTGTTCCATTCCCAATATGAAAAAAACCTCAGCGAAAAGACCCTGAAAGCCTACGCAACCGACTTGCGGCAATTCGCCGGCTTCATGATTGATCAAAAGATCGGTTTACTCCCTGCCTTCCATCTCCGCGGAAGACTTGAAGCAATACGTCAAATCGCTGTCATGCTTCCAGCCCAAAACCATGAAAAAGAAAAATGGCCACGCTCAAAGCCATGCTGAACTTCATTGAAATGGAAGACGACGACTTCATCAACCCCATGCGGAAGCTCAAAATCAACATCAAGGTCCCCTTCCTGCTCCCTCCCGTGATGGACTCCATGGAAGTAACGTCCATCCTGACGACACTTTACCGGGAAAAAAACGCCTGTTCCGGCAAAACGGGACATCACTATCAGGAAATCATCCGCAACATTGCGGTAGTA